>Ga0325411_1005935_pt1 | contig 13463 bp, 11 predicted proteins | sample PopdelMetagenome_13_FD_206181 | JGI IMG/M metagenome (GOLD analysis project Ga0325411, IMG submission 206181) | Populus deltoides microbial communities from Bellville, Georgia, United States - Xylem-PdIQD-R4 | ecosystem: Host-associated > Plants > Phyllosphere > Stem > Wood/Secondary xylem... | reverse complement strand
TGTGGTTGATAGGTATGATAATATTTGTGGAATTGAAACCCAGGATGATTGGGTCGGGATTGAGACAGGAGATGTGAGTTATAAGAAGTGTAAACAGGTTACACATCGATAACTTGGGACCTTCCAGTATAGGGGGGACTCCATTGAAATTTCGGTAGATTTTAATATGAAGACCATGAATATATATAGAAAAGAAAATTTAATTACTCTGTTTTTCGGTTGACATGAGATTGTTGTTTTTATCGTAGAACGGTGGATGTTATAGGTAAGGCCCAAAGCTGATAACATCTGGCAGGTTGGGCCAGGTTGTTATAGAGTTACCAGATATGAAGCGTATCGAAGAAGCGAACCAAGTGGAAAATCCAAACTATTGCAAATACCATCGCTTAATCATCCATCCCGTTGAGAAGTGTTTTGTGCTGAAAGACAAGATCATGAGGCTACATGAGATTAGGGATATCATTTTTTATGATGAAATAACAGCCTCTAATATCACAACCATAGTTAATTAGGGCCCACACTAGTCGCTCCCTACAATAAGTTTTGACTCCTTTGAACCTATAGAACTTGGCATCATTTTGCCCACAAGATTCACCGTATCCTCAAGTCAAACTTCATGTATAACCCTTACTCCTCAAGTTGGCAACTTGAAGCCTGATTCATTTGAAAATTATGATGATGAAGGATGGACTTTAGTCACACATAGAAGAGGAAGTAAGAAGCACATACAGATAACAAAGCCAACAATAATATGAATCTCGATGGTGAGGAAGCTAATTGATAAGACGATACATCGAAAGATTCAACAAAAATCCATACCAGTTGGAAAGGAGGTCTTTCCAGATCAAAGCTTAAGAAAGCCCATTACATTGAATGAGTGCATACCAATGGAGATGTGGAGATGAGAACGATGAAAAGTGTACTTGTTGCTTGTTATCATGTTGATGAAGAGAAAACTCCTACTAAACCTGTCATGAAGGAAAGTCATTGATACAACCATATTATTCGATAGTTTTACCTATATTTACCTAGTATTTTGCCTATGTTTTATATAAAAAATGTCTTGATATTTTTTGTTTTATGTTTTGAAGGCACTTTTGGATGTAAAATTCAAAAGGAAGTAAATTGCAGATAATTGGCAGATTTGACCTCTGATTGATGTTTTGTGCAGAGCTTGAACTCTATAGGTCAAAATGAAGTGATTCTAACGGTATTAGAATGCTAACATCCATATTATTCGATAGTTTTACCCATATTTACCTAGTATTTTTTGTATGTTTTATAAAAAAAAATTCCTTGATACTCCTTGTTTTATGTTTTGAAGGCACTTTTGGATGTAAGATTCAAAAAGAAGTAAATTATAGATAATTGATAAATTTGACCTCCGATCGATGTTTTGTGCAGAGTTTAAGCTCTAGATATCAAAATGAAATGATTCCATTGGAATTAGAATGCTAACATCCATACCTTTCTATACATATATTGCAAGAAAATAAAAAAGAGAAAGAGCATGGAAATCGCAGCCTTCAAACACAAATCTTGCATTCTACCAGTGTTGACCCTTTGGCCACTCAGACTTGAATATCTTGAGTTAGAGAAGTCCATTTGACGCCAAACTAATTTTTTTGGATTCCTGACTCGAAGACCCATCAGCCTACCAAATTAGCAGAAAAAGAGCTCATACGAGAGAGATATGATTTTTCTAAGATGACATATAAATTCTGTCAACAGACAGGTTTTGTGAAGAAATAAGTTCAATTTACTTCCCAAAGCATGCAAACCGGATCCAAGTCTTTATTCTGGCAATTTAACTCTTTTAAGTCCAAAGTCAAAGCTTGAAATTTTATGCAATGCTATTTCTTTTTTTTTAGGAAAATAGTTATTGCACTACTTAAATATAAATTATCTACTTAGAAAAGGACTATTTTGTAGGAAAAAAGGATTAGGGATTCTTATCAAATATACAGAAAGAGAGATAGAAGAGAGGGGGTGGCCAGAAGAAGAAGAACTCACCCTTTCCTCCTATACTCGAAATCATGTATTCATCTTTCCTTTTGATTAGTTTTTCAATAGACATGCAAGGCTAAGTTCTTTTTCTTGGTTGTAAGAACACAGAAATCTTCGGATTTCAAGAACCGTGAGATCTAGTTTACCTTTTCTTTTCAGTGTATATGATGAGTATGTTTGTTTTCCTAAACTTATTTTGTATGATTGTTTATTTTGATTGCTAGAGCGGACTTTAAGATTATTCTAAACAATCTATTGCTTAGTTTGCTATCAAAATCGGAGTTGTAATATATATAAACTTGTGAAGCAACTAAGTTTAATAATTATGGCAGATCCATGTTATTAATCATAGGGAAAACATTTGATCAAATTAAACATGGATTGCAGACAATTATGTTGTCTAGATTAATCAATTTATCTGGTTCTTAAGGTTGCTATTGAAATAAAATTACTAGTGCAGACACTGTGGTTGTTTGATGGTTAGGGTTAGTTATATGATGGATCGGTTAACTAACTAGTGTTAAGAAAACATAAATATTCAGAATATAAATTGATGTATCGTTTCAATGATCAGTTTTGATTTCTATAAGTGAATGTCTACTTGAAACCAAGGTTTGTTCTGTTGATAATTTTCTGATTTATTTAATTTAGCTTGATTGTTTTGTTCTATTATAGCCTAGATAACTTCAAAACCAATTGCATATCATCTAGCATAAAAATCTGAACTAAATCTTCATCATGGAATCGACCTCTCACTTGCTCTCTACTATCTTGTTTATTTAAGCTATGGTAATTAATTTGTGTGACCGCAACATCGCAACAACCATGATGACTCTTCAAACATGTCTCACGGATATGCATCACAAAGATATCCTTCAACGATGAAGACCTGCTGCTTGGATCAAAACTCCATAATCAACCTCTTTTCATTAAAGGATATGTTGATGAAAAGATGGTGAATTGTATCATGGTGGATGATGGTTCGACTGTCAATATACTACCTCTTAAGACTATGAAAGAGCTCGGGTATGGATGAACTCTTCCCAAGTCATCTAATGATTCAAGGTTTTAATTAAGGAGGGCAAAACACCATAGGAAAGATAAGACTTACAATACACATGGAAGATATGGAATCTAACGCACTTTTCCATGTCATAGATGTCAAAACTACTTACAGCATGCTACTTAGATGACCATGGATACACGAAAATGGTATTGTCTCCTTAACGCTCCACCAATGTTAAGTATTGTCAACATGGACAAGTGAGAAAGATAGTGGTGGACACCGACCCCTTTACCGTAACTAAAACCTACTTTGCTAATGCAAAGTTCTATTTTAAGTCAATTGTGACGGAAAAACTACGATACCTACCTGACTATATAGGAGAGGGAAAAGTTGACTCTAAAAGCTCAAAAGGGCAAAGTCATCTGCAAATGAAAGAGTAACTCATTCAACGAATGATAAAGGAAATGAAAACGTGGTAGAAAACTTTGTTGGCAATAAGGTATCACGTAAAGCCATGGTACTCCAATATATCCCAGTATCAACAAGAAAAGAGGGTCAATCTTTTTTTTACTAAGGATGAAGAGAAGATCAACAAGGGACTCAAAAACTTGTCCTTGCTAGCTACTAATCTTACATTGAACAAGGTCTCAAAACCTTTATTAAAAAAGTTTATTCATCAAACTAAGTTGGTGGTTACAAATCCTGAAGGACTCCCCGATAAGCGGGTGAATGGCTTGATCCCAATGCTTATAAGCTTTTAACTAGGGCTGGTTATAGTCATGAGGACATCAATAAGTTAGAAAAGGATGGCGATACGACTCAACTCGAAAGTAAACAAGTTTCTATAAAGATTAGAAAGGCTTGGAGAGAGAAGAAAACTTCTAGTAAAACTTTAAAGGCTGGTCTTGGATATAAGTCTTCTACATCGATGTATTTTCATATTAGTAAAAAAGTCTCGTGATACAAAGTGTGGAAGAAGTGAAAGACAAGTAACAAAGTCAGCCTGCACCTCTTAGAGCTCTAGTTTAGGATCGTTTTAGTGTGACTACAACTCGTACTTCCATTTTTGTCAGGATTAGAATCGAAAAGAATGGAAGGGCACTAAAACATACATTAGTCTTCACAAGACCTGGACAATCCAAGTGAAAAGATGACAAGCATGTACGATAGTGATCACAAACCCCTCAAATGAAGAAAAAAAAGATGAAATAATGTATCTCACTTCCAATCATATCACTATTGAAGAAGATAGTAATGATGAGCTTATCGTTGAAGAAGATGTTGAGGAAGCTCTACCCTTCCTTGAATTAGAAAATAAGCCTACAATGGATGAGCTTAAAGAGATTAACTTATGAACCATTGAAAACCCATGCCTAACCTTCATCAATTCCAAGGGTTTATAGTTTGACAACGAGAATTGTGATTGACCAGTCTAAGATCAATGCCATTCTAAAAATGTCGGAGCCAATAACCATCCATGAGTTGAAGAGTCTCCAAGGAAAGTTGATAAATATACAAAGATTTATTTCTAATTTAGCAGGTCGATGTCAACCATTTACCCACTTGATGAAAAAGTACTTGCTGAATCCACCTGTTCTATAAGCACCGGTACTAGGACGCCTATTTATCCTCTATGTTACAACTCAAATATGCTTTTTAAGAGTGTATTTCAAAATGATAAAGACAATGAAAGTGCTCTCTACTACCTTAGTATGACATTAAATGGGGATGAACTGAATTATTCTCTAATAGAGAAGATATGTCTAGCATTAATGTTTGTGATAAAGAAGTTAAAGCATTACCTCGACTAATCTCTCGAGCTGACCCTCTCAAGTACACCATCTCAAGGCCAATACTATTAGGAAGATTAGAAAAATAGGTTTTATTGCTTCAAGAATTTGAAATTGTCTACGTCTCATAAAAAGCGATCAAAGGGCAAACACTAGCTGATTTTCTCACTGATCATCCTGTTCTCGATGAATGGAAGTTCTATGAAGACCTGCCTGATGAGGATGTCTTGTTTATTAAAGTTCTAGAACCATGGAAAATGTTCTTTGATAGTGCAGCACGACAAAATGGAGTCGAAGCTGAAGCTGGGGTAATATTCATCACACCAGAAGGAAAGGTCTTGCTTTTTCTTCCTTTCACTTACCAAATGTTGTTCCAATAATATAGCTGAATATCAACCGTTGATTCTTGGGTTGGAAATGACGGTGAATATAAAGATGCCTCACCTTAAAGTTTTTAGGGATTCGCAATTTGTCATCAGACAACTCCTCTTACTTTATGAAGTCAAAAAGCCATAACTCGTCTTATATCACAAATATGTAGTAAAACTAACGGCATCACTTGATTATGTCACTTTAGAACATGTACCATAAAAAGAGAATAAGCAAGCCAATGCCTTAGCAAATCCAACATCAACATTAGCATCATGTAGTGAGTAAATAAAAGTCCATGTATGTGAAAGATAGGTTGTTCCACCAATAACTCATGATATAAAAGAGAAAGAACAAGCGAGTGCAATTTCTGTCTATTAGATTGAAAAAGAAGACTGGCGTCAACTGCTTATCGACTATTTGAGACATGAAAAGCTACCTAAATACCTACGCCACAAGACAAAGGTAAGATGAAGAGCTTCTCACTTCATATACTTTTAAGACACTCTTTATTGATGCTCTTTTGATGGAGTCCTTTTGCGTTGTATTGAAGAAGATAAAGCTACAAAAGCATTAGAAGAAACACCCTCGAGGATCTGTGGAGCGCATCAATCAGGTCCTAAACTTCACTTCCGAATTAAAAGAATGGGGTACTACTAGTCTATAATGGTGAAAGACTGCATAGACTATGCTAAAAAGTGCCAAAGTTGTCAACTGCATGCTAATTTGATCCACCAGCCACTCGAGCCTTTACACCTAATAGTTGCTTCTTGGCCTTTAGATGCTTGAGGGCTTGATGTGGTAGGACCATTTCCAAAAAGCTTTTGGGCGTATCTTTACATATTGACCGCAACAAATTACTTCTGAAAATGGGCAAAAAGTTGCAATATTAAAAGAGGTCGAGAAAGAGATAGTTATAAACTTCATTTGAACAAATATTATCTATTGTTATGGGGTACCAAGATATATCATAATTGATAATGAAAAGGAGTTCTAGAATACAGCAACGAACAAGTTGTGTGCACAATTTGGTTTCAAACAACATAACTCTATATGTACAATGCTCTAGCTAATAGCTTGGCGGAAGCTTTTAAACAAGACCTTATGCTATATTCTCAATAAGGTGGTGAATCGTTCAAAGAAGGATTGACATGATATAATTAGAGAAGTTCTATGGGATTATCGTACTACATTCCGAATGTCGACTCAAGCTACTCTATATTCCTTGGTATATAGGGTTGAAGTTGTTCTTCCACTAGAATGCAAATTCCACCTCTAAGAATTGCGATCTAAGAAGGACTCCAATGAAGACAATGTCCATCTACACCTTAAAGAACTTAAAGCTTTAGATGAAAAGCATCTCGAGACACAACAATGATTAGAATGTTATCAAGCCCGAGTTTGCAGAGTTTTCAACAAGAAGGTGCGACCACGCTACTTCCAAGAATGAGATCTTGTCTTAGTAATAGAATGCCTGATAATCATGTCAAAACGCATGGACAACAAGTTCCTCTCCAAATGGGATGGCCCTTATGTGGTTCAAGAAGTCTACACTAATACAACTTACAAGATTATCAATGAGAATGGATTGAGGATTGGGCCTATTAATGGCAAAATCTTGAAAAGATACTATGCTTGAAATCTAATGTAGCTCCTGGCCCGCATGAGCTAAAACTATGAAAGGCATAAAAAAAAAAACAACTATGTTATGACTTGATCCTTTATCCATAAAAGTACATGGGCAACTTGGAATTCATTCTGAGTACAGTCACGCAAAAAAAAAATCCTTTAAACTACATTGTGACTTGATCCTTTATCTATAAAGGTACGTAGGCAACTTAGAATTTATTCTAAGTGCAGTCACACCATCATTTAAAGCTATTCAAACCTAGATGATCGTTTGCATAGAAAAAGAGGGATAAATAAACTTGAAAACACAATCATGATATGGAAACCCAAGTAACAAGACGTAAAGCGAAGATAAAATATAGACTTTATTGATAAAGAAAAGTTCGATTACATGAAGTGTGTATGCTCAACATAAAATCGTAAGCTAGTGTTACCAAAACTAGAAAGCATTATAAGATATGAAAAACTATCGGCATGCTATGGCTTCCGGTTATGTCCTTCTAACTCCATTTGTTTGGTCTTCAATAGTCCTTTTAATTTTTGAAGAATGACTGCATCTACTTTATTTATCACATGGAAAGTAAATATTGTGGTGATCTCTACTCGAATGCTGGAGGTGATGACTTTTTTTTAGAAAGCTCTTCCTCGTGCGCCTTGAGGGATGACTCTAACTTGGTGCTGCAACTCCAAGAGTTGTTCCTCTACTTTTGTTATTCAGCATTAGTGGTTGGAAAAAAAACTAGAAACCTCCTCTCGCGGTTGCTAAGAGGTTGAGAGTCACCAAATTTTACATGACTTGATGACATAACAACAACATCTTTGTAGAAGAGGTTGCTGATGCATTACGCCTACTACTCACTGCAGTATCATTGTAGATAAAAACCCACTAGCTACTGATGCAAAGCTTGTTGAATTTGCCACATGTTGAGTTTAAGCTTGCATAAAAGCATTAGTGTAGATTAGCTGAGCCTGTTGCAGTGCATGCTTTGTTAACTGCTATTGCTATTGCTGCTTTGTGATTTCGAGGAAATGCAAAAAGTGCATTAGGTAACTTGGTACCCATAGATGATGATAATGGTGAAATGTGGTTTGAATAAACACTTCCATTACTAGTTGTTGACCACTACGAGTGGAAGTTGTAGCTGCAGCTGCAAATTGTTACTACTTCTTAAGCTGAAGGATTTGTTGATTCCACTGTTGCTATTGCTGATTTCGTTGCATCTGCTGCTACATTCTTGGTGCATTTACAGTGCCAATATTAGCTAACATAACAGAGCCAGAGGTTCAAGCAGGAGTGGACCCAAGGTTAAGAGTTCGGGCTAAGCTATCAACAACATTGTTGACAGGCATTGTTGAAACATGGGGGTTTGTTAAATCCGGCCAAAGGAACACAATTGACTGCCCAACATTTAATGGAGTCTGTCCTCCAGCCATATTGGCCTTCCTCTCTCCTTCCATATTTGAAGTGTCATCTCCTACACTTTTCCCTCAGTAATTCGTCTGTTGTGTTGCTTGGGCCACAACGATGAAGTGATAGCCATGCTTTGCTGCCTTTAGGGGGCTTCAAAGAAGAACATGATTCTGTGTTAGCGATGAAACATCAAGACCTGGGGAAGCTGTGGTTTCGGTGATATGACATTGCAAAAGGCTGAGATGTTGGAGGCCTTAGATGCCAGTGTTTATGGCTGTTGTGGTTTCTTTTCACTGGTATTTCCACTTGCGCTATAGGCACTACCCATTGGTGTGGGATTCATCAAAGCAATGTTTGCAGGATGTATTGGCATTAAATCCTGGCCATAAATACTAATGTTTGAATGGGAAACTTGACTGTCAACAGTTGATTGTTAGGCCACAATGTTCAATTCGTGGCCTCAAACCAAATCCCAAATACTTTTGAGTGTGTATGTGTGAATGAAACATCAAGACCTGGGGAAGCTGTGGTTTCGGTGATATGACATTGCAGAAGGCTGAGATGTTAGAGGCCTTAAATGCCATGGCTGTTGTGGTTTCTTTTCACTGGTATTTCCACTTGCGCTATAGGCACTACCCATTGGTGTGGGATTCATCAAAGCAATGTTTGCAGGATGTATTGGCATTAAATCTTGGCCATAAATACTCATGTTTGAATAGGAAACTTGACTGTCAACAGTTGATTGTTAGGCCACGATGTTCAATTCGTGGCCTCAAACCAAATCCCAAATACTTTTGAGTGTGCATGTGCAATGAAACATCAAGACCTGGGGAAGCTGTGGTTTCGGTGATATGACATTGCAGAAGGCTAAGATGTTGGAGGCCTTAAATGCCCGTGTTTGTGGCTGTTGTGGTTTCTTTTCACTGGTATTTCCACTTGCACTATAGGCACTACCCATTGGTGTGGGATTCATCAAAGCAATGTTTGCAGGATGTATTGGCATTAAATCCTGGCCATAAATACTCATGTGTTGAATGGGAAACTTGACTGTCAACAGTTGATTGTTAGGCCACGATGTTCAATTCGTGGCCTCAAACCAAATCCCAAATACTTTTGAGTGTGCATGTCCCATGCACACTCAAATGTGCAATCGAGCTTGCAGGCAAGACGTGCATGTAGGCAGGCAGTTAGAAGACGTGCATTTTGCATGCGGGCAGTATAGGAATGGACGGGTTTTTTACAATTATATGTGTTAATTACTTATTTGTATTTCTGTTAGTACTTGTGTTTTACATTATCATTTATTTTGTTGATTTTTAAATACATGGGTTGTTAAGTGGTTTTGCTATTTAAGCAGCCAGATATTATTAATGAAGGCAAGAAGTTTTTATTCAATCTGCGGTTTATTCTCACCCTAAGAGAAATCACTACAATAATTATTGGGACCTAACATTGGTATCAGAGCCAAGTTATGGGAACTAATAAATAACGTATTGAGCATCTAGAAATTGCACTTGGTGAAGTCCAAGATGGACTACACAGAATGGAGATCGATATGGCTGATAGGCATCGTCAATTGGAGGAAACTCTCAATCATCTCTAATGTATTGCTTGCTAACCAGGAACCTACAAACCACAGTAATCAATATCTTGAAGGCCACAATGGAGGGCGAAAAATTGTATCCTCTAAAACAGCAAAGCTTGAGTTTCTTAGATTTTCAAGAGATGACTCGACAAAATGGTTCAATCGTGTAAATCAATTTTTTAAGTTTCAGAATACTTTTGAAACACAAAACGTTTCTTTAGCATCCTACCATTTGGAAGGGGAGGCAAATCAATGGTGGTAGTGGATTCGCAGGAATTTCCAAGATGAAGGACGTGTTATTTCATGGGTAAATTTCAAAGATGAACTTTGGGCTCGCTTTGGACCATCAGAGTGCGAATAGTTTGATGAAGCTCTTTCAAGAATCAGACAAACTGGATCCCTGCGTGAATACCAGCGAGAATTTGAACGGTTAGGCAATCGGGTCAGAGGCTGGACACAAAAGGGCTTTAGTGGGAACTTTTATGGGTGGTTTAAAGTCAGACATATCTAATGGAATTCATATGTTTAAACCACAAACATTAAAAGATTCTATCAACTTTACAAGAATGAAAGATGATCAGCTCATGAGACAAAGAGAGTTCATACGTTCAACACCACCAGTACAAGCTTTTCTAGCTCTTTCACAAACAACATCAACAACACCTGTTGCACCTATACGATGTTTGAGTTGGGATGAAATGCAGCGGAGACGACTTCAAGGATTATGTTTTAATTGTAATGAAGGTTTTACAGCAGGGCATAAATGTCAAGGAGCAAAATTGCTTATGCTAGAAGGACATGATGACGATGATGAAGTTGTGTGTGACAACATCCTCGACAAACAACATGCTGCAACCAACCATGAGGAATTTATAGAACCAGAGATTATGCTGCATGCGTTAACAGGATGGGTTGCATCCAAAACCATGCGAGTTACTGCTAGAATTGGTTCTAATGACATATTCACATTAATGGACAGCGGGTCCACTCACAATTTCATTATTGAACTTATGGCTAACTTACTGCGATTACCAGTGGTGTCAACTAATTCTTTCACAGTACGAGTAGCCAATGTGGAAAATCTCAAATGTCAAAAAAAGTTCAATGAGGTTCAGGAAGATCTACTAGGTTCTATTTTTTCCTTAACACTGTATTCTCTACCACTCTCAAGGCTGGATTTGGTGCTGGGAATTCAATGGCTCGAGTTACTCGGTTTTGTGGTTTGCAACTGGAAACAGTTGACCATGGAATTCTTTTGGGAAAATAAAGCCAGAAGACTGGAAGGGATCGACAACCACAAGATTCAAGCAGCTTCATTTAAGGAGATATCCAAAGGGGTTTGTTCAGGCGGTGCCATATATGCCTTTTGCCTACAAATCACCATGCAGGATACACAAACTATCATACAACCGAGCATGCAAGGAGTGATGCAAGACTTTTCTGATGTATTTATGGAGCCTTCCAGTTTACCACCTTCCAAAAAGATTGATCACAGCATTCCCTTGAAAGAAGGCACTGCACCGGTGAACGTACGCCTATATCGCTATGCTCATTATCAGAAGGAGGAGATTGAGAAACAGGTCCAAGAGATGCTAAACTCTGGACTTGTTCAGCCTAGCACTAGTCCCTTCTCATCGCCGGTACTCTTGGTAAAGAAAAAAGATGGCAACTGGTGCTTTTGCACAAACTATCGTGCACTTAACGCTGCCACAATTAAAGACAGATTTCCAATTCCCACTATTGAAGACATGTTGGATGAACTCTACGGTGCATCTTATTTTACCAAGCTTGATTTAAGGGCTAGGTATCATCAAGTCCGAGTAAGTCCTCCTGATATCCCAAAAACTGCATTCAGGACACATAATGGACATCTTCCGTCCTCATCTTAGAAAATTCATCTTGGTTTTCTTTGATGATATATTGGTTTATAGTAATACATGGGACTAGCATTTAAAGCATATGCAGCAGACCCTAGCAATATTACGACAACACCAATTCTTTGTCAAAATGAGTAAATATGCTTTTGGGCAGTAGGAGCTGGAATACTTGGGACACATCATCAAAAATCATGAAGTAAAGGTAGATACCAGAAAGGTGGAAGCAATGGTGGCCTAGCCACGTCCTACTAATATTTCAGCTTTACGTCGATTTTTGGTTTTAACAGGTTATTATCGAAAGTTTGTCAGATAGTATGGCGTTCTTGCTTGGCCTCTCATCAACCTCCTCAAGACAGGCCAATTTGTATGGGATGACAGTGCTGAGTCTGCGTTCATTGCACTTAACCAGGCCATGACAACAACTCCTACACTAGCCATGCCCAATTTCAACGACTCATTTACTATTGAGACTAATGCTTCTGGTGAAGGCATTGGTGCAGTGATGTCGCAACAAGGTAAACCAGTGGCCTTCATGAGTTGAGCACTCGGAGTGACTAAACTGTCCTAGTCTACCTACGCCAAAGAAATGTTGGCTATCATTGAGGCTATCTGATTATGGCGACCTTACCTTCTGGGCAAGAAAGTTTACATTCAAACCGATCATCGTAGCCTTAAGTATCTTTTAGAGCAGTGATTAGTTACCCCAGAACAACAAAAATGGGTCGTCAAACTTTTAGACTACGACTACGAAATATTATACCGACTGGGGCGTGAAAATTCTATAGCAGATGCACTTTCAAGGAAACAAAGGCAGTCCAATTCTTAACCATCTCTTTATTCCACAGGTCAGTTTATGGGAAGATATCAAGCACGCCGCCACAACTAATCCATATATACAGACAAAGGGTCGTTTGGCAAATGATCACCCTGAAGGACTGTATTTGTGGCGTCATGGGTTACTTTTCCACAAAGGGAAAGTCGTCGTTCCAGACGATAAATCCTTACGCACTCGTTTACTACACGAGATGCATGACACTAAAACAGGAGGCCATTCTGGCATCTTACGCACATTCAAAAATTGGGCCAACAATTCTATTGGCTGGGGATGTATCGATCAGTTGAAGACTATATTAAAGGATGCGCAGTTTTCCAAAAAATCAAGGCTGAAACAATGGCTCCAACAAGCCTTCTACAACCCCTACCCATTCCCTATCAGGTGTGGGATGATATTTCTTTAGACTTTATTGAAGGATTGCCCACTTCGCAAGGCAAGGATACAATTATGGTGGTCATTGACATGTTTAGTAAATCAGCTCATTTTCTTCCTTTAACCCATCCCTTTACTGCTAAAACTATGGCTTTGTGGAAGGAATTATCAAGCTCCACGGGATGCCCATTTCTATTGTCAATGACCGCGATCCCATTTTTATTAGCAAGTTTTGGCAAGAATTCTTCAAGTTGTTAGGCACCAAATTGTAGCTCAGTTCTGCTTACCACCCACAAACTGACGGACAAACGGAGGTCGTTAATCATTGTGTTGAGCAATATCTGCGCTGTTTCGTTCACCAATGGCCTTGCAAGTGGAACTGTTATAATACCACGTACCATATTTCTGCTGGCATGACCCCGTTCCAATCGTTGTATAGTGGACTACCCCCATCATTTTTTTTTGGTAAGTTAACGTATGTATTAAAAGAAGAAGATACAAACATTATAAGGGGCATACCCCAGATTTACAATGATAACAGAAACATAAAACAACAGATGGCTACAGGCTAGCCACCGACCC
>Ga0325411_1005929_pt1 | contig 13474 bp, 5 predicted proteins | sample PopdelMetagenome_13_FD_206181 | JGI IMG/M metagenome (GOLD analysis project Ga0325411, IMG submission 206181) | Populus deltoides microbial communities from Bellville, Georgia, United States - Xylem-PdIQD-R4 | ecosystem: Host-associated > Plants > Phyllosphere > Stem > Wood/Secondary xylem... | reverse complement strand
TATGAATAACTCCATAATTAATCATATCTAATATGAATAAATAATATTTATTTTATTTCAGAAATAAATAATATTCTTTATTATTAATAATATCTAATATGTATTAATAATTAACCATTTTTTTTTTTCGTTGATCTAGTCCGTAATCTCTAAGTGTGTGACCTCATAGGACCCAATTATAATAGCTATAGGTTTAACCCTATTAATCGTAGTTGGCTTCTAGCAAAGCACTACAACTCCTAAAATAATCAGACTAAATTATCTCCGTTAATTGTCCTATCCAAGTTTAGTCATTGCACATTAATTTAAAGGACACAATTCCTTCAGAATATTCTCTCTGTCATCTGCAACCCAAAGGGGAAGCCCGCGACCTCCATTACTGCAACGGAGAATATTCTTTTTGTACGCTGGAAGATAAAGGGGATGCTCATGACCTCCATGTTTAAAAGAATCTTTCAATGATTTGAAGCATCGGACATCAATGCAGAGTCGACATGTAGCACATTTGTACCTGAGCCCACGACAATATTGCTTGCACACACTACACTTATACATATTATGTACCCATCGATTCCATGAAAGAATCAGTTGGTTTTCGTGATATTGCCACTTTTTTCGCCTGGGTAATTCCATGCAGGTTTTGTCAAGAAAGAAATTACAACTGGCACAACTATAAAATGGAGTTGAGATTGGTAACATGCACCCATCACACTTTAGATCATCATCAACCTTGTCAATAAGGATTAGGTTATGTTGATGACTGAAATGCTCGATCTCTTCAATTATTCTCTCCTTTCCATGCTTGATCTCACGGACAACGCGAAAGCTAGGTTCCATGAATTGATCATCAACAGTCACACTTTGCTCTTCTTCAATTTCTCCTCCAGTCCCTGTTGCAGAATCGCCATATTCTCTGCTACAATTCACGTGAGCAACGAAGTCACAGTCTGGGCAATAGTAAACTCCGTATTCTGTGTCAACTTCCCGATAACAAATTCCACAGTCCTTGTTTATAGATTCGATGCATTGTTGATGTTGATATGTGAGGATGATTCGGGGATGATGGTGCAGTGCCGTTTTAAGGGTGCCTGGCAATGAAATGCATTCTTCGTGGACCACGAGTTGGCACATGGTGCACATGAATGGGGAGCCATATCCATCTGTGCCGCATGCATTGCAAGTGAAGGAGATTGATTTGAATGAACGTGGATTCAGCAGGCTTCTAAATTGATGCCCCTGATCCTGATCAGCTGCATAAACGCAAGGTGGAAAAGCACATTTGATATGGAGGTTGAATTCGCACACAAAACAGCAATAAACAAAACTCTCATAGCAAGTTTCTTTGCAAAAACCACAGATCATGTGATGATTTGGCAGTAGACGAAGAGGGTGCTCTGGATGAATGTGCCTCTTGATCTCGGGGGGCAGCTCAGCACATTTCTTGTGAAGAAAGAAGTTGCAAGAAATGCAACTATAGCTAGGACCAGACATTGGTTCCTTGCACACAGAGCACCCAACTCCTTCACCATGATATTCTTGCTCTTCATTCAAAATCAACGGATGATCCTTGTGGGCAAATTGATGTGCCTGACTATCAACTTCCAAAAAACCCGGTTGAAAAGCACAATTGATATCAAGATCAAACTTACAGAAAGAGCAATGGTAAACAAAACAGTTGAAAGATTTGTCGCACCGATTACAACGGTAATTTCCTTCATATGGTGACTTTGCCAGTAGATGGAGAGGGTGTCTACGATGAAGGCGCCGCTTGATCTCACGGGGCAGCTCGGCGCATTTCTTATGAAGAAAGAAGTAGCAAGAGGTGCAACTGTAGCAAGGACTCCATATTGGTCCCTCGCATCCAGAGCAAATAACTAGTTCACAACTATAGTCGAGAATTTGATTAATGAGGATCAATGGATGATCTGGGTGGCAAAAATGTTCAACCTCCATGTCTCTGTCTCTCTCAGAAGACAGAGCAGGAAATGAGGGTTGTTGAGCCAAGGCAAGACTTAGGGAGGCCAAATTGAAGCTGCTGAATATATATATGTTATCGAAATGGAAAGGCAAATAAAAGTTGAGTGCTACTACTATTCAATACCTCACCTTCTGAACTGAAACTTGACCTCATCACAGACTGCTAATAAAATAATTACAGCTGCTTACTGCTACATTACAGATCAACCAACGAGATCCAGAACACAGTGATTTCCCATTACGATCGGATACCAATCAATTGCTGGGGAAGCATTTTCTTCCTTCTTCCCATTTATCAAAGATAGCCGAAACGAAAAATAATTCAAAGGACTTAAAATTCAAAGAGGCCCAAAAAGAAAGGAAGGGTGTTAGCTGTAAGGAAGAGGTGGGAAGAAGATCATGAGGAAAGCTACTTCTATTTGTGCAGATGATATTATATAAGCATGTGAATAAGAAGACACTTTCCCCCTTCTTTTCTGGTTGGAGAAGAAGACTCGTTGACTTGAGTTGGGTCTCCTCAACTTTTTATATTACTCATTTGCCCATGGGTAGCGGTTTAAAATTGCTTTCTAAACGGTTTTTTTAATTAAAAAATATTTAAAATTACATTTTTTATATTTTTAAATATGTTGATATTAAAAATAATTTTTAAAAAATAAAAATATTTATTTTAATTTTTTTTCAAGTAAAAACAAATATTTTAAAAAATAACTACTAACACCCTCCTCAACTTTTTCCAAGTAGAGGTACTTAAAATTAAAAATCTAATGATAAAATCCTTTAATTATTAAAATCATAAATCAATAATTACATGTATATATAATTAACATATTTTAGCTAAATCTCAGATAGGTCTTTTTTTCTATCATAACGAACTATATAAATTAATAAATGTTAACTATACTTTATAGTTTAATTTTTGTAATAAAACGATTTTACTCTTAATAACTTAGAAATGTGAAACAAATACATAATTAACTAACATTATGATATTTCATTTAAATTAACTAAAATATTTTAAGGCAAACTACACATAACGTAGAAGCTTAATATTTTATGTACTGCCTTTTATTGAATAACTTAACTAAAGATTAAAGATATAATTCATATAATTACACTTATGAAAGACTTATTAGAAATAATCTTTAAGATAAAAGGAAATATGAGTTACTTATCATAAGTAAATAGGAGTGATTATTTTTGGTTCGGTTCGGTTTTTATCAAAAGCAAGTAACCAAACCGAAATTAAAAAAAAACTGAAACTGAACCGAAACTGGTTCAAACCGACCGGTTTAGCTTGGTTTTTCAGTTTGACTCGATTTTTTCCAGTTTGACTTGGTTTTTTTTTATTTTTTTGGTTTGGGTTGGGTTTGGTTTGGTTTTTTTGGTTTCGGACTTATAAAACCAAAACCGAACTGATCGGTTTTTTCAAAATTTTAATCGGTTTAATCTGTTTTTTTTCATGGTTCGGTTTTTTTGGTTATTTTTTTTCCAATTTTATCGGTTTAATTATTTTTTGATTTTTTTGCTCATCCCTATTAGTAAGTGATATTTTTTATATCAAAATAAATTTGTGATGTTCGTGTGACTTCTTTGTTAATTTGAATGGAAAAAATAAACAGAACATGTTAGAAAAAATCATTTATCTTGGAATTAAATTATATAATTAGAGATATAAAGATAAATTAAAAACACATTCTCTTATAAATTAAACCATTTCTCCTTAAAAAGCCTCCGACCTCAAAGTCTCCATTGTCATTCCTATTTGGTTTTCTAGATTTTATAATGAAGAGAGGGATGGGGAAAGGAAGAAGATCATGTGTGTGTTTCCTTCCCAAATTAATTACAGGTTCTTAGAATTTATGTAAACAAATGTCTTTATTATATTATAACAAGGAAATGTCCAACGAGGTAAATCTTGTTTGGTATCTGGTTACTCTTGTTTGGTATCTGGTGGATTTTGAGGAGGAGGAATATTTTAGCTTTTGGGATGAATATTTAGAGGATAACCGGTTGTTACGTTAAATTTACTTTCTAAAAAGTGTGTGTTGCGGTACTTGAAATAATTCAACTATGATGCGTAGACACCCCACTACTATCTCATGATTTAAGCCTGAAGAAGAATTTATTAAACTGGATGTGGATGATAATTCTCTTATAAACCTGAGAATGATTGGATTTGGGGTCTTTTAAGAAATTATGAAGGGAGATGGTTGATGAATTTTACGAGTTATAGAGGTTTTGGTTCTAATCTACTTTCAAAACTACTAGGAATTAAATATCGTTTATTGGTAATATGAGATAGAGGTTCAGAAATGTCATATGCAACTGTGATTCTACATATGCTATTCCATTTATTTATAATGATTTTAACAAGTAATATTTATTTGAAGTTATTATTTTTGACATAAAAAAACTCTTGACACGAAATTAGAAAGTTAGTTTGTTTCATACTTTACGCGAAGCTAATTCATGTGCTTACTATTGGGCTAAACTTGCAGCTACAAGTGACTCTGAGTTATATATTTGGGAGAACCCTTCTCCGAGAGTTTTCCCTTTATTGTTTTTTGATTCTCTAGGTCCTGTTTAGAGATCATAGTTTTTTCTTTTTTCTTTTCACTGTAACAAAAAAAAAAAAGTCTTTATTATATTGAATTGATCATATCCATATAATAATTTGACAGTGAATGCACAGTAAAATATGAATTCAATTAAGATTCACCCTCTCGTATTTTTTATGTTATATTCCATCATGTTCACTGACTACAAACAATTAAATTCAGATTAAGTAGCTATAATTTATACATAAATATAAAAATAACAACTTAACTATCTATTATTTTTTTTCTCTCGCCTAATTTAACTAGCATTACAAGCTATGAGTAAGCCAACTTTACCAAATATTTGAATCGTAAAGAAACTTGAGTCATGTATATCAAGAAATCTGATGCCTGGTCTTAATAAGTACACAGCTCATTTCACGAATGAATTTAGTTTTTTGTATAATGTTGTAGTTATTTATAAAATTTCTTAGATATATAATTATAATTTTGTAGTTATTTATAACCAAAAAGAAGGGTTACTGATAAGTTAATATCTTTGCAGCAGTAAATCAAGCAAGTTAAATAGTATTACATAATAATTTATTTAATTTATTTATCTTTGTTTATGCATCCCACATTATATATAACTTCTTCGATGAACAAACCAATTGAAATATAGTATAGAGCCTCTTCTAGGTTTTGTGCTTGTGGAGTAGGCCAAACTTGTGATTGAAATGACCACTGTTCAATAAATAAGGTGAGATGACATATCAAATAGATGTATTTTTATTTCAACCTTAGAATTGATTTTTCTTGAGTGTTTTTAAATTTTTATTTTATTTTATATTTTTAGATTGATTTGATATAGTAATGTTAAAGATAAATTTTTAAAAATAAAAAAATAATAATTTAATATATTTTTAAATAAAAAATATTTTAAAAAGTTATCACTTTTATAATACACATGGTGATTTGGATGTGTTTCGATCATAGTTTTAAAATTTAGTTCGGTCTGTCATGTTGATCAAGGTTGAAATAACATTGAATAAAACTCATGACCCGGATTGATTATCGAGTTGGATTTAAAAATTATAGTTTTGATAATTTGAAATTCAGAGCAGCTGCTTCATGAAGCTCATAGAACAAAAATTAGTTCATTCGTTTGATAAACCTATTTCTTGGTTATCTCTACCAAGTAATTTCTCGTTTGTCCTTTTTATTTTTCCTTTCTCCTTGTTTCTTAAAGTAAAATGCATTAAGAAAGTGAAACAAAGATTTTCTTCAGAGGTAAAATCTAGTTCTTGGTTAATCCATTGATCAACTCCGAAACAATTAAGGCAAAGTACCTGTGGCAAGGTATTATATTTACGATAACCTCATCAATATTCTTTTGAAGGGGCCTCTAAACGAAGCACTATAGTGCCTTTTTTTCCTTTCTTTTTTTCATTCGATTTTTTTTAATTAATGCTTCTTCTTTTTTTTCTTGTAATTTCATTTTTAACATTGAATTTATTTTTTTATTGGGCTGTTTCAATTTCATAATTTGAATAATGAATTTGTGGTTAACTCAATTGACTCAGGTTTTTTATTTTTTTAATTGATTTTTTCTTTCAATTTGATCATTTAATATTGAGTTGGGCATCATGGTTTTTTTTAGTTTGCTTTATATTAGGTTATCACGACTTATGACTTATGAATAGATTAATAGATTAACCCGAATTAACTCAGATAGTTTTTTATTTTTTTATAAAATATATATATATATATATATATATATATATATATATATATATATATATATATATATATTAATTTTCTCATTTAATATTGGATCGGTTGGAAAATGAGCTTTATAAAAAAAAATTAAATTTGTTTTCTATGAGGTCATTTTTATCTTATGATCATGGTTGCGAGTTTGATAGATTAACTAGGTTTAAAAAATTAAGGCAAAATACATGAGGCAAGGTATAATATTTATGATAACCTCACCAATATCCTCTGATTTATCTTGTCTAAACCAAATAATCAAAATGGGGTTTGAAATTAGATAAAGAAAATCGAGTCTTATTCTTATTCCTCTTTAAAAGAAAAATTAGATAAGTGTTATTTTATATGACAACAAACTACCTTCAAGAACAGTTTTAATAAAATAGCATCTTTTATTGTTCAGAAACAAAAAAAGTGATCTGATATGTGAAAATAGAAACAGAGATAATAAGTATGTATCCATCCATTCACCCCAACAATCATAACCCAAAAATAAGAAAAAAGCCATCAACTGCAATCCAATCACCATAATGACTTAAAGCATTGCCTTCTTTTCCTGTGGACGATAAAACTGCAGTCAGGATCAGTACATTCAAGGGCCAAGTCATCGCAAGGCTCACCACAACTATTGCATGCCTGCGGACGATAATCCTCTGTCTTGATGACCAAAGCAAGAGGGTGAGGGTGTTTATGATATGTGCGAACGCCCCCTAGCTTGATATATGGATATTTCCCGAGAGCACATTCTGGATGAGCATCGAAGTCGCATTCCTCACAACGGTAGAACCAGAGCTTTGGGTCTCTATCTTCTTCACAAATTATACAGGAAGGTTGGTAGTCATTTGCATTAATGTAGGTGAGGAGGAGAGGATGGTCATCATACTCGTGTCTTGCTTTGTATGGCAGTGTAGCACATTTCATCCCCAGCTTGAAATCGCAAACCACACATTTAAAAAATACCTTTGATTCTTCACTGACACAACAGCCACTGCAATGCGGAATAATCTCTCTGTCATCTGCAAGCAAAGGGTGACGCCCGCGACCTCCAATACCGCAACGGAGAATACTCTTTCTGCCCACTGGAAGATAAAGGGGATGATCATGACCTCCATGTTTAAAAGAATCTTTCAATGATTTGAAGCATCGGACATCAATGGAGAGTCCACATATAGCACATTTGTACCCGAGCCCACGAGAAGTTTGATTACACACATGACAATAGAACAGATAATGTTCCCCTCGGTTCCATGAAAGAATCAGTTGGTTTTCGTGATATTGCCACTTTTTTCGCCTGGGTAATTCCATGCAGGTTTTGTCAAGAAAGAAATTACAAGTGGCACAACTATAAAATGGAGTTGAGATTGGTAACATGCACCCATCACACTTTAGATCATCATCGACCTTGTCAATAAGGATTAGGTTATGTTGATGACTCCAATGTTTGATCTCTTCAATTATTCTCTCCTCTCCATGCTTGATCTCACGGACAACGCGAAAGCTAGGTTCCATGAATTGATCATCAACAGTCACACTTTGCTCTTCTTCGTTTTCTCCTCCAGTCTCTGTTGCAGAATCGCCATATTCTCTGCTACAATTCACGTGTGCAACAAACTCACAGTCTGGGCAATAGTAAACTCCGTATTCTGTGTCAACTTCCCGACGGCATATTCCACAGTACTTGTTTATAGATTCGATGCATTGTTGAGGATGATAGGTGTGGATAATTCGGGGATGATGGTGCAGTGCCGTTTTAAGGTTGCGTGGCAATGAAATGCATTCTCCGTGGACCAATACTAGGCACATGGTGCACACGAATGGAGAGTCATCTCCATCAGTGCCGCATGCATTGCAAGTGAAGGAGATTGATTTTAGTGAAGATGAATGCAGTAGGCGTCTAAATTGATGCCCTTGATTCTGATCAGCTGCATCAATGCACAGTGGAAAAGCACATTTGATATGGAGGTTGTATTCACACACAATACAAAAGTAAGTAAAACTCTCATAGCAAGTTTCGTTGCAAAAATCACAGATCATATCATGATTTGGCAGTAGACGAAGAGGGTGTTCTGGATGCAAATGCCGCTTGATCTCTGGGGGTAGCTCAGCACACTTCTCGTGAAGAAAGAAGTTGCAAGAAGTGCAACTATAGCTAGGACCCGACATTGGTTCCTTGCAAACAGAGCACTTTACTCCTTCACCATGATATTCTCTCTCTTCATTCAAAATCAATGGATGATCCTTGTGGGGAAATTGACTATCAACCTCAAAAAAACCCGGTTGAAAAGCACATTTGATATCAAGATCAAATTCACAGGAAGAACAATGGTAAACAAAACTGTTGCAAGGTTTGGCGCACCGATCACAAGTGCATTGTCTGTAATGAGATGGTGGCTTTGCCAGTAGATGAAGAGGGTGTGTACGATGAATGCGCCGCTTGATCTCACGGGGCAGCTCGGCGCATTTCTTATGAAGAAAGAAGTAGCAAGAGGTGCAACTGTAGCAAGGACCCCATATTTGTCCCTCGCATCCAGAGCAAATAACTAATTCACAACTATACTCGAGAACTTGATTAATGAGGATCAATGGATGATCTGGGTGGCTAAAATGTTCCACCTCCATGTCTCTGGCTCTCTCAGAGGACAGAGCAGCAAATGAGGGGTGCTGAGCCAAGGCAAGACCAAGGTAGGCCACATGGAAGCTGCTGAATATATATGTTATCGAAATGGAAAGGCAAATAAAAGTTGAGTGATACTAGTATTCAACACCTCACCTTCTGAACTGAAACTTGACCTCTTCACCGACGGCTAATTAAATAATTACAGCTGCTTACTGCTACATTACAGATCAACCAACGAGATCCAGAACACTGTGATTTCCCATTAAGATCGGATACCAATCAATTGATGGGGAAGCATTTTTCTTCCCTCTTCCCCTTTGTCAAAGATTATGGGACAGAGAACCGAAACGAAAAATAATTCAAAGGACCCAAGATTCAAAGAAGCCCAAAAAGGAAGGAAGGGTGTTACCTGTAAGGAAGAGTCGGGTAGAAGATCACGAGGAAAGCTATGTATTTGTGCAGATGATATTACTGAAGCATGTGAATAAGAAGCATCTTTACTTTTCTGGTTGGAGAAGAAGACTCGTTGACTTGAGGGGGGTCTCCTCAACTTCTTATTACTGGATTGGTTCATTGCTTAATATTCTATTGGATTTATCCATTGCTTAGTTAATGGATCATGTCCATATAGTAAGTTATTAATGAAATGAAAAATAGTATTAGAAACGATTAGTTTTAGAGCGGAGTTAGGATTCAATTCATTTTCATCCTCTCATGCCCTTTTATTGTTTATTGTTTCAAATAACTTAATTATTTATATTCAGTTCATATTCATATAATAACTTAATTATTTATTGTTTCAAATAAGTTTGATGGTTTCATATATTATTTGTATAAAGACAATTACTCTAACTTGTATATTATTATTAAATACACTTATGTTTTTAAGGGGTTGGATAACCTATCCTCCACCTCTTTTTTAAAAAAATATATTATAATTTTTATTTAACAAAACTATATGTTACTGCCCCGCACTATTCTTAATGTAAAAAAAATAATTTTCAATAGAATTGTAAATGATTGGTTGACAAGAGGGGGTTTAAGCTTCTGATCAATTATTTTGCTGGCAGCAGGATGAAGATCAAAGGACGTCGATTGGATTTAGTATGTGAAAGGGAATAATATCAGTTTGGTTCTCTGCTCGGATTTGAAATGGGCCTCAAGAGATGAACAAGGAATTCTTATGAACAAGAAATGGGCCACAATCATTACAATTGGGCTTGGCATTATCAAGCAAACCAATCATTGGCCTGAAAACACAATGATTTTTGTTAATGTTAATGTTAATGTTAATAATAATTATTATTATTGGCATTACAACTGCTTTAATATACTTTGTATTAATTTAAGAAATTAATAAAGAACTATATATAATATATATTTAATTATCTAGTTCTACATTAAATTGTATGTTAAAAAAGAACATTTGTCAAAAAAAAGACAACTATAACGAATTAAAACTAAAATTTTAATGTTATTTAAAAAAAAACACATTTAATATACTTTGTATTAGTTTAATAAATTAATAAAGAAATATATATATATATATATATATATATATATATATAGTTATCTAATTCTACATTCAATAGATTTAAAAGGAAAAAAAATGATAAAAGATGATTAAACACGTGGATCCAGAGGCCCAGCACGCTTGTTAACACATGTTACCATATTTGGGCTTCATTTCTTCTTCTTCTTGTTCTTCTTATTATTATTATTTGAGCACGAGGACTTCTTAAAGTAACCATGCGATACGTTTTTTGTAGTGGCAGAAATCACATCACCTATTTATTTCACTGCCGAGAAACTTTAGAGGCTGGAAGTCGTTGGAAAATCGCTCCCCTCTCTTTGAATACAAAACACCTTTTCAATCATTTCTTTCATTTAAAAACCACTTAGAAAACACCCCATAAACATAACCTCTAAACAATGTTAAATCGATTAAAAAAACTCAAAATTTGTTCTGGTTAAAAAAAAAAAAACCCCAAAAGATCTACTTTTCCTAGTAAGATGAGAGGAAAAACATACATCAATGAAATTCTTATCTAGAAATGAAATCCATTAACATCAAGAACAACTTTTTTCGGTTGCTAGAACATGATTAACAAGAACTTTCTCTCTCATTCATTGTAATCTAACAACTTTCACTCTCTTCTCTTAAACTTAAGGACTGAAATGTAAATAAAATAAAGTCTTGGATCAAATAGTATAATCTTCAAGCTAAAAGGATCAAAACTAATATTGGACCAAATTTTAAGTCTAAAAGTCTTTGACACCCATTCTTTCTTAAAATGAATACCATTTCACCAAGCTTTTAATTTTGATACCCTCGATTTTTGTTTTTCTCTAACAACAAAATTGATTTTTTTTTTTGTAAAATAAAGAACCAACCCAAAGTAGTGGTAGTTTTTTGAGGTTGTAATAAACTGAAAGAAAGCAATACAAACCAAATCACTAAGTTAAATCATCAATCAACACAACGTGGAAGGATAAATTTGAAAAAAACAAAGCTCGATGGTCAAACTAAAAGAAAGAAATCAAGGACTGAGAAGTGAAGATATCATCTAAAGGACTACCATTTCACTTAACTTTCAATTTTGATCCTCTTATTTTCAAATACTATTCTTGTCAATAAATACTACCATGATATTGAAATGTTGTCTTATTCATTTATTTTTTTTTCTACCTCATTTATTTTTAAGAAATAATTAGGCTGGTGTTATAAATGGATTAGAACCCTCTTGTATGTAGATTAGATTGATTAAGGTTCGATCATCACTTGTTGATATTGCCTCATTGAAATCCATCTTGACTCAAATATTCTGAACAAGTCCATTAAATATATTTTTGAGCTTCTTTCCTCTTGATTTTGTAATTGACCCAACTGGAACTTCTAATAGATAATTTAGTATAGTTTAAATTGTACTATATTTAACCTCGTAACATGAACCATATACCAAATATTTTTAATAGCTTTGTTTATTAAAATTAATGTTTTATTTAATAAAATAATAATAAAAAGATGTATAGAAAAGAAAAAAAATTATAAATAGGACTGCATATAAAGAGTGCCTTCTAATATATATATACAAATATATTAAAATCCTATTCGTAAACTAAGTAAAAGTTAAAATATTCCATTAAAAAACATTATAAAATATTAAAAAAAACAACCAAAAAAAAATTAAAAAAATACTCAGACCCTAAACTTGGTGGCCCAACACATCTAAACTTAAAAAAATTCCATTTGCGTGGGCTTTTATCCCAGATCCGCGCTCGTTGGCTAACTTAATTTTTTTTTTTTTTTTTTTTTTTTAAAGAGGCGGTGTTGTCCTCCCCTTTAGTGCAAGAGATTGCTGTTGGAGGGTTTGATGTTATTTATAGCCAACTTTTAAACATCAAATTTAAATATATATTTTATTAACATAACCATTATTTTATCATCTTTCCATCACGATTTTTTAATTTCACTGCTATTTAATAACAACTATTATCATCTTAGTAAGTAACTATTACCATTTATCATCACTACTACCTCATTATTAAATTAATAATTATTTTATTATTATTTATATCATCAATATTATCACAACAACCATAGTTACATAATTATCATTAAAATTATTAATATCATAAATACTATAATTAAAACAATAATTAATATTATTATCACAATTATTATTACTAACCACTGGTGCAAATTTTATAAAAAATATTATAATTTTTCTCATCTTAGTATCATCATTCAAAAACTATGAATGAAAAATAATTTATCTTGTAGGAAAAAAACTTTCGAGCAATGAAAAATAACTCACTTTTAGAATTTTTATTAATCTAGATTTTTTTTTACAGCACTAAGGATAAATTCACCACGACGACCTAACACATTCTAAGAAATATATTTTCATAAATAATAATCTCAAAAATCCAAACTCAAGAAATCAATAAAAATGCTTCTTAAACACCAAACTTTACCACATGCTTTGTAAAGAATCGAATACCCACTTCGCCTCCACTACACTATTACTTCACTTCCTCTTCCTCCATTCCTCCATTTTTGGTCCAGCTCGAGAGAAAAAGGGTTAGATATGACAACATGCTACCGCCATTAGTTCCGCCATAAAAGCCATAGATTTTCTTTGAACTTTTCAGCATCACTCGTGTATGATTTAAAACACTTTTGTAGTATGATGGCGTGGATGCACAAGAAAGGTACTGTTACGGAAATATTCTTCTACGGGCTCAATTTCTTTCAACAACAAAAGGGAGAAAAAGAAAAAGAAAGTAATTTCTTTTACATTTGTTTTTTAATAGTTATGAGTTAGAGTTTTTTTAAAATAACTGAAAATTTATATAATTGTTAATTTTAAAGCTCGTAAGATTAGTTGAGGTGTGTAAAAACTGATCCGAATACCTAAATTAATCAAATAAAAAAAAAAGAAAAAGAAAGTGGGGTTGCGTGGTGCTCTTGCCCCTTTCCCTTTACAAGAACATCATATTCATTCTTGGTAGATATCAAATCATTTTCTAAAAAGCTGGTTGTGGCCATAGGTACCATGTGCTTTCT
>Ga0325411_1005927_pt1 | contig 13478 bp, 6 predicted proteins | sample PopdelMetagenome_13_FD_206181 | JGI IMG/M metagenome (GOLD analysis project Ga0325411, IMG submission 206181) | Populus deltoides microbial communities from Bellville, Georgia, United States - Xylem-PdIQD-R4 | ecosystem: Host-associated > Plants > Phyllosphere > Stem > Wood/Secondary xylem... | reverse complement strand
TGAAAAGGGAGTTTAGGCTAAAAAAATCATTTTTTCCTACTGAATTTAAATCATTTGAGTTCTTAAATTTTTGTTTTAATTACTTTAAGTTTGTGTTCAAATAATCATATTGTTAATAAAACATTATGGTTTTGTCAAAATAAAAAATAATTTTAATAGAATAAATATTTTTTTTCTAGAATTTAAATCATTAAAACTTTTATAAATATTTATTTTAAATTATCACATGAGAAATACAATTTTTCTTTATGAGGCTTTAATTCTTTTAATGTCCCTTATAAGTTTCAATCAAGACTCAATAGTACTTTTTCAGATTGTCTAAAATAAAATAAAAATATTTAAATTAATTTGATAAAATCAAATATTTTACTCCGATTACAAGGTTTAAATGATACAATATTGTATATTATTTTTATTCAAAAATATATAAAATAAAAATAATTACCTTTTTAAAATCTTAAAACTAAGAAGCCAAATGTTCAAAGAAAATCAATTTTAAACTTTTTTAATGAAACCAGCTAATATGGATACTCGAATACGATGAGCTATTATATATATATATGTCGGTGCTTCTGTCTGTAATATTTAATTTAAATTTTCAATTTAATAAATTTTTTTCAAAAACCCCCATAATATTACCAATAAGTTTTCAGTCTGTTGTTGATTCTGTTTGTAAAGAACAATAATTAATAGTGTAATTGAGACGTGAACAATACCAGAGCTCTCTGGAAAATACCAACAAAATTAATTTGTCATTGAGTCCGTATGTAATTAACAACATAAATAGTGCAATTGAGAAGTAAACAATTCAAGAGCTCTTTGGAATATACCGATATAATTTATCTGTCAGTGATACCCTTTATAATTAACACAATAAACAGTGTCAGGGAGAAGGGAACAATTTACTGACGGTATTTAATACTGTCGGTAATGCCGTTTGTATAAATTATATGTTATCGTATTTTTTATTTTTTTAATTTCTTCTTTTCCCACTATAATTCCCTTGATATATACTGAGAGAATAGTTCCGTTAGTATTTAGTGAAGAATATAGTGACAAAATATTATGTTGATAAAATTTACTAGTGGTGATTGTTAAGTGGACCTTTGTTAAATGGACCTTTATCAATGATGTTCCCTAAGTAATTCTTGATAAGAAAAAAATAATCATGAAACTCAAAATAAACATTGTTATCTTTACAAAATTGATGAACAGACAAGAGGTTTTTTGTAATGTCAAGAACCGGAAGAAGGTTTTGCAAAACAAAGGATTTAGAAGAACTTGATAAAATGGAAGAACTAGTTTTAGTAATTTGTAGTCCTGCACCATTACCAACTTGAATGTGATCTGTTCCATCATAATCATCATGCTTGAGGTTGAGATTGGTTAAGTCATTGGTAAAATGATGTGTTGCACCAGTGACTGGATGCCACACAGTGTTTGTAGGTGAATTCTTTGCTACTATCATACCTGGAATATTATTATCAGATGGTTGATTGGTGTCAAAGACATCAGACCTAGAGTAACAAGTCTTGACAGTGTGGCCTAGTTTATCACAAAGCTGACAATAGATGGGATCTCTGTTGAATTGACCTCGGGCACTGGTGTTAGAGTAACGAGTACGGTGATAACCACACCCTCGTCCTCGAAAGTTTCCACGACTACGAGGTTGAAAAGAATTGTGTTGACGAGTAGAAAGATTTGCAGAATTATTGCTAATAAAGGATGCAATATTGTTGGCAATGATTATGGACTCAGTAATTAACATTAATGAGTATAGTTTCTCTAAAGTAATTAAATCCTGTCGGGTAGTGACAATGGTGACCAAGGAGTTGTAATGATGTCCAAGTCCAGCAAGAAGACAAGTGATTGTATCATCAGATGACAAAGGTTGGCTAGTAATGGCTAGTTCATCAGAAATCTTTCTGATGTTGAAGAAAAAGTTAGTGGCTGATTGAGAACCTTTGCGGAGAGTAAAGAGTTGAGAGCTAAGATGAGTAATATGAGCTTTAGATTGCGAGGCAAAGATTTTATTCCAATGCTTGCCAGACATCATATAAGGTTTGATGAGAAGCAATTTGAGTTACAATAAGCTTGTGGACATTATGGCACTCAGTATCAAGGCATCCTGAGAAATCCAATGAGAGTATGCAAGATTTAAACAAAAAGAGAAAGTGGTATTGATGTTTATCCATTGTATGTTTTTGTATTGCTTACAGAATGTTTATAAAGTAAAAAGGTGCACAACAAGTGCTAAGATTTATGCAAGCATATATAGATTTGATCTGGGAAGGAATCACCCCCTGAACATTCTCCTAATCAATTAACTTTAGCTAAACATTAGGAGATAGTGATTGTGTAATCTTCTACAATCCTTTCATCCTTAGCTAAACATGGGCAACCCTTTGGCATGCTTTCGGTACCGTACCTCGGTCACCACAACCTCTTGGAAATGTTTCCTTTTCAAGACACCACCGAGGATCCGCTACATGTATTTTGAAAGGAAAGACATACACGTTTATCTAAATTATTCTTTGCAAAGAAAATTTTAATTAGCAATCAAATAGTCATTGACTATTCAGTGTTATTGTTAACATATACAACCTTCTTTGAACAAACAAGTACTAATTAATAGCTTTGTAAACTGATTTACCTTGAGTATGATTGAAGAGGCATAACCCAAGAAATGAATAGAAAGATGTGTGGCTTCACGGGAAGATAATTAATAGCTTTGTAAACTAATTTACCTTGAGTATGATTGAAAAGACATAACCCAAGAAATGAACAGAAAGATGTGTGGCTTCACGGGAAGATAATTAATAGCTTTGTAAACTGATTTACCTTGAGTATGATTGAAGAGGCATAACCTAAGAAATGAACAGAAAGATGTGTGGCTTCACGGGAAGATGAGTGACAATAATAATAATAATAATAATAATAATAATAATAATAATAATAATAATAATAATAATAATAATAATAATAATAATTTTTTAGAATGAAGAAAAGAATTAGTTACCAATCAATGTTGGTTTTCTTCATTAGATGTTCGAATTTAAATCTTTCCTCCATGAAACAAGTGTATGCATGTTTATACTTTCAACTAATAAAAATACAAAGAAAGTCGTGTGGTGGTGACAACTAACAACTCAAACTTACCAATAACTTATATCGGTAAAACAACAATTATATTTCACTATAACTTTGATTAGGTACATCTTCAAGATGTTTATAATGTCTAAGTATATATGAAGAAGAAAGATTTGTTGTTCATAACACAATTAATTTCAACATGCCATTATGTCTTGTTTGGTTCACATGATGTTAAAATATACTAGGATTGTGATTGTAACCATAATCTTGATCATGATGGAAAACCAAATCAATAATAAGAATTTTATTCTATTGGTCCTTGAAAAGAGGAGGTTCCATTACAAGTTCAAAGTTCTAAAGATATTTTGTTTCTATATAAAGAAAAAGATGATGAACAAGATGAAGAAGAGCTTATTAATTTTTATGACTTATTATATAAGTCCGAGGAATTTGCAACATCTATCACAAGGTATTATGTATATAATGAATTAAGTTATCTCACCAGAATATATAGTAGAAAGTAGCAATGAGTCTGATTCGAATGAAGAAAATAATTTTGAATCTTTAGTGTCTATGGAAAACTATTCAAACAGTATACAAAAATAAAAGTTAGATGTAAAGTTAGAACAATCATCTATAAAGATGAATGTTGTTGTTCTAGTTGAAAATTTTGTTCAAAAGAATTATCCTCCTAGGAGAAGAGTTTATGCTATTAGAGACTTTCCTCCATTTTATGGTTCCAATGTTTCATCCTTTAACAAGAAAAAAGTTGTTGTGCAGAAAAAGTGTTGAAGTTAAGAAAAGTTTAAAGAAAATTTACAAGAGCTTGAAAACTTGCAAGCTCGAAAGTCACTTTCAATTGGAAAAGCTACAAATCTAGTTGAAGGTGTAGAAACATGAATATATATGGTTTGAAAGAATGCAATTGATGTTGAGTATAATAGTAAAATTACCTTTTTTAATGTCAAAGAAATCCATGTTTGGTAATGATAAAATAAAAACATCAACATTGTCGAGGCAGGACATTACAAAGAGAAGAACAAGATGAAATAATGATTACAATTGATATTGAGGAGAAGTGTTAGAAATCAATATCAGTTAGGAGGTTGTGGTTTATAAGATTTAAAGTGTGTAATTTGCAATATTAAGATCAATATCTTGTAGAGTTTTAGCTAGTGTAGTTAGAAAATAGTTAGTTGATTAGTTCTCTTCGCAGTTGGATAAAAATAAAAGTCTTAGTTTGGTATAATTTGTAAGGCTATATAATACCACCTTAAATACTTAGAATTATATAAAAAAAAGAAGAGAGAAAACAATATTTGTTATGTTTTTCTTAGAACAAAACCCACGTGAGATTTTTTCAATAGAGGGTGACGACTATTAAGTAGAAAGTGGGTGGTTGTGCAGCTAATTAGAAGTTAGAACTTAAATTAAGCTGGCTTCAAAAATGCGGGGAAATGTTGTTTCTTGTGTTTTGAGCTGTGCTCTATTTTCAGGCTCGAATTTTTTATATTTACAAACTGAACAATTTTCTATGAGCAGTTGGAGATCAACCGTAGCTACCCAAATGATTATCACATTAATAAAATCCCAAACAACTTCAAATGATAAGCAGTTGAAATGAAGCTATTCTTGATTATCATAATAGAAATAAAATTTTGATCTATAAAAGCCTAAAAACCTATCCATGCCCTCCTGCTCTCTCTTCCTCTCACCTAAATGCAGCAAAGGAAGTTCTGGAATAAAGAAACACACAGGAGGGAAGAAAGAAGCAGCGTTGATGCTTGCCCTACTTCACTAAAAACTCTGTACACAGAAGCTTGAAATTTGAGCAGTCTTGGCTTGTCTAAACACTCCTATTGCTTATAGTAATCAAGGATAATCATCAATTCTTAAAAAAAACAACAAAAGAAGAAAAAAAATTCAATAAAGAAGGTATCGATTCGCAAAGTTATTTGCAACTTGCAAGGTAAACGTAATTAGCTAGAATCTATGTCATGGTGGGATGACATATGATCAGGAAGCAGTTAACAATAATTGATTACAGATTCTGATTTGAGAATACGTGAGTTGATCAAGTGAAAATTTATCGTCATGAACTCTACGCTCTTGTCATCTCCATGTGCTTGTATGATCACAAAGAGATTCATCATTAAGATTTTCCTTTGTGTACGTACTTGAGGGTACCTTGCTAGCTGGGTCAATGTAGGAGAAACCTCAAATTAATGAACCCCCAGCCCAAATCTCCATTTCGTCCAGAAATAAAAAGTTGAGGCTTCGTCGTTGATGGTATATATTATGTCTGAGTGACTATCATTTCCTTTTAATTTTCCACGGACATTGGTATTTTTAACATAAATTTAGTAAAAAATCTCTTAAATATATGCGAGTGGATGTAACGTAAACGATATAGTCTTTTATTAAGTATATGGTTAATCTACCACCACTTTTTAATACCAAAATACAGAATTATAGAGCATATGGTTGTTTTAGACTTGCAAGACTGATGGCGTCTGAGGCACCTTCGATGAATTTCAAGAGTGGACAACGCATACGCATTCAAGTATCCAAGGCATCAGCAGCAGCTATGAAATTCAGTGTGCTTGAGACATGACTATGACATTCTGCGTGCTTTCAGCATGGCATTGGGAGTTGCTGAATTGGCTATCTGCTAAGAAATCATTACCAAAGTTATTTAAGTTCGAAATCTTGAAGTCATTACTGTGTGGTCTTTCTATACGTTTGTTTTGGGATAATATTTTCTATCACATTGGGCTCCACATGGATATGCCGTGTTCAGCATCTTAAAACATCTCAAGCTTTATTATGTAGAGCAGTTACATCAAAGTGATAGCTAGAACAGCAACAAAGGGGAGCCCAAGAGAGATTGACCGGCCAGTCCAAGGCTAAGTTTTGCAAAATAATCAGCACAATTATCAATGTATATAGTGACCTCAAATAATCTGAGAGATCATAATGTGGCTTGTAACCACACATATGCAATCGCACGAGATTTTAGTGGTTACAGAACTTAACTATCAAATTCATGACTAATAATAGAACATGAAATATGCACTGCTTACTTTTTAACTTTTAAGATGATAAGAAGTTTGGACAATAACACATTTGTTTTCTACTAAAAATTATAAAATATATAGAAAACTTATTTCATATGTTATATATTTCAAAAATTAATATGTTCAAGAATGAAGATATTTAGTGTTTGGATGGTGGGTAATCAAATATTTAGGTCAATATACTCTTTTTTGAAGCTTAGAAAATAGATGTTTGGTGGTAAAAAAACATAATACATGTAAAATAGTCCCTTTTAAAGGGATTTAAGAACCATCAGATAATAAAGTCAATGACATTTTAGTAAGAGATTGCAATAAATGAAAGAATAAACTTTAAATTCTAAGAACAAGTGTTTGTTCTTGTTTTTGTATGATAAATATTCTGAGAATGAAAGTATAAATACTTAGAGAATATAAATTGTGAACCCTTTACTTAGGTGGTTCATGGGTATTTATAATTTCCGAACATTGTTGTTTTGATGAAGTGTAGGGGTTGAAGATTTTTTTTCTCCTGATGGCATTAATGAGGGACAAATATCACTTACATATAATTAATGAGATGAAAAAAATGTTAGGCTATTGGAAAATTCTTTCTAAACCTATAGGTGTAAAGAGAAGGATATCTCTAACATGAACATTTTATGTTAAAAGTCTTAAGAATAAATAAACGGAGCCTTATGACTATAAGATATGCCTAAAATGACCTTCAGACCAATTAAGCTTGGTACGTAGCCAAGCTCAAGGGCGATGAGTCGGGTAGCTTACTAGACTCATATACGCTTAGGTTAAGCACGTAGCTGAACATACAGGTGTTGGGTCTAATAGCTTGCCAGACCTACATCTAATTAGATTTAGCACGTGGTTGACTCTAAAGATATTGCGTCTGGCAGCTCGCTAAACTCATGTTCAATTTGGCTCAGCACATTGCTTAACCTAAGAGCAATAGGTCTGACAGCTCGCCAGACATATGTTTGATTGAGATTAGCACGGAGCTGAACCAAAGGGCGTTATGTCTGGTAGCTCACCAGACCCATATTTATTTGGACTCGGCATGTGGTTGACATAAGAATCTAAGGCCTAGTAGTTCGCCATACCATGTCCGCTTGGGCTCAGCTTGTCGCTGAATCTAAAAATGTTGGGTCAGGCAGCTCATCAGATCCATATCCACTTGGGCTCAGCATGTAACTAACCCTAACTTGTTGGGTCTAATAGCTTATAAGACCCATGTCCCCTTAGGCTTTACACATGGTTGGACCAAAGTATGTTGGGCCTGTGAGTAGACCCATTTCATTTAGGCTTTTGTCAATCCTAGGGATGTTAGATATAGAAGCAAGCCTCACTTATTTCTAAATGGGTTACCACCTTATTATTAGACCTTTTAAATAGGGGCTTAGGCTTTTTCACAAAACATCAAAAATATTTATTTATTAGTTTCCCCTAAGTCTTTATGCATTCCATGCGAAAAAACTGAAAAAGACTTTTTGGGAAACAATCATCTAGTCTTCCCTAGAAATGTGATGCCTTCCCACATTGATTGCAAATGTTGTCAGTAGGGCTGTCACAAATCTTTTTAAAAATACCATTTGGTAGCATACAATCAAAACAGTAATCATTTAGCCTACCTAAAGTTATGGGGTGGAGCCACATGTTCTTCATTCATCGGTGGGAGTGAAAGGCAGTGGCCTATATAAACTCTCTTCTCTCTCAATCCTATTTTTTAATTTTGCTAAAAACTCTCTCTAAACATTTTGCAACAGAAGCCCTAAACGAGAAGATGAAGTCTCTCAATCACCTGAAAAAGATTTTTCTTTTAGGTAAACACAAAAACGCTCTATTTTGTTCTTCTTTTGTCATTTTTTATCTTTGTTAAAAAAAATAAGTTCTAAAAAAGGCAAGAAGATTGTATCCTCTCAAGGAGATTTCAATTTCAAACCTAAAATTGAAATTACTCTCTAAGGGTCAACTGTCAATAAAATAAGCCCTAGATTAAAGTGTGATTCGAGTTAACCCTCCTTCACTAGAAAAAAGGAGATGAGATTATCTAGAGAGGTTACAGACCTCAGGGGACAGGTAAGGCTACCTAAGGCTCCTCAAGACGAGGAGAAAAGCATAGTATCATATGATCAAGTGTCTTTTGCCAACTTTAAGCAATTAGAAGATTTCATGATATTGTTGCTAGAGACGGATGACTGGGTTAACTAGGTCACCAATAAACCTATTATAGGAATTTTTACCATTATTGCCCTTATATATGTATATGTTTGGATACTCGTTTACCTTGAAATGGTTTATGAGGGATGTATTTCATTATTATAATCTAACTCCAGCCCAACTCCATCCTAATAGGTGAACCATCGTGTACGTTTTTGATAAGTTATTGGGGATCCTCAAAATGGAGCTAACAATTAATATATTTGGACACCACTGCACGCTAATCAACAGTGATGATGAAGGGCCTTTCATCCTTTGATTCTTTACCTTTTCCACTAGGTTAAGAGGCCTATAAAAGGTACTTTATAAGGCAAGTCCTCCTATCTAGGGTTTCTCCAACTTTTGGAGAATGCCCCTAGTAGGTATGAACGAAAAGCCTGGCCTCAATGAGAGGAAGAAAAGAATATGCAGTAGGCTATATTAGCTTCACACCGAATACGACATCAATTGCATGACTCAATGACTTTATCGCCCTTCTAATACAAGTATGTCATTTTCTTAATATTTTATCTTAGTTTGGCATGTTATTCATCATTTAACTTTTTTCTTATGCAAGATTCTTAGTAAGAATAACTGACTTGGAGTTTAGCGAGTCCACCCCCTCTATGCCTAGCTATGTGACCACCCTAATACCCAACCATTCCTCTTTATCTGAAGATCTGTTTGTTTGCCTCTTAGCAGAAGCCTTTGTATCTATGAAGATGGATATAAAAGAAGCTTTTATTGATGTTGAGGGGTTCCTTATGGCTGGGTTTTTCCATATAGAGACATTCCTCCAATGTAAGTAGGGCCCTCCAATTACTGTAGAAGGGGATCAATCTCCTATATTAGAGCTCCATAAAACATTTAATGGACCATTTACCATTTAAGGCAAAACTTAGAGGCCGTGTTTAGTATAGATGGATATGTCCATTCGAGAAGTTAGGGATTGCATATGCATCCTAATTAAATTTCTATCATTTTTTTTTAATTTAAAACATTCATTTAATTCCATGCAGACACTTATTCAACTTTAAGAAAAAAAGTTAAACACGAGGCATATGTTGAGGATTTGATACACGAGACTTATACTATTGAAGATATCTCAACATTTATATTGTACTATTTTGAGCATCATTTGAGAACAAGAATCAATTGAGTTCCAAGACATGATTGTGGGGAAGTGCCTTCAAGTGAGAATTTGTTAATATTTTCCCATCCTGAACGACCTTTATAAAAAAATACAGTAAGAGTAAAATACTAAATAAAAATCAAATTTAGATATTCACATAATTATGTGTTATTTAATTATGATGAATTGAGATCTTTTATTTTATAAGTACAATATTAAAATGTTATTTTTAAACAATATTTTCTTATACTCATAATCTGATAGATTGAATAATTCCTTGTATGCAACATTGTTAATTTTTACTATCTCAAGATTCACATATGACTAAATTTCAAATTTTTCAATTACAAGATGAACAATTTGCTACATGGTTCAAAATACATGTAACCAATACTTAATAATTCTTAACTCTCGGAATACTTAATTTTATTACACCTTTTTCTTTAATTGTTAATGGTTGTAATCTTGTACCAAGTTTATCATATGAAAGGGAATGCTAGTGGTAGTTAAAATTTACTATGTTTGTGTCTTGAAAAATTGTTAAATGTTAAAACATTATTTTGTCAATGAGTATGCCTTTCATATTAAAGAGTATGGTTAGGGTAGAAAGATTTATAATAGTGGAATTTGTGTTAAGATATCAACTTCTAATGAGTTTAGAGTTTATTATTATAGGAAGTTAAAAAAAGTGATTAAATTGCAATATTATAGATAGCGAGCATAATAAAGTCTTTTAATTCAAATTCTATTGTTATGATACCACCAATAGAGAAATCAGAGTAGATCCCCACCATGTTTTGGTCAAAATTAATACAAAAGCTAGAATTCGTAATGCCAACTATATCTTTGTTTTTGCCAAGAAATGTTAACAAGTTTATTACACATACACTCCTTCTTTTAGAAAGGACCATTATAGGGTTGATTGGTTATCTATTGTGAAAACCAAACCCGAGAGTCGTTTCCAAGTTATTTAGAACAAGGTTGTCAACAATATTTTTTGACACGACACGAAAAACACAATGTAAACTCGGATTGTAAAATTGGACCGTAAAATTATAAAATTATAAGTAAATATTTTTAACTAATTATATTTTGACAATTTTAGCCAAAAAATTAAATTATATTAAAATCTAATAAAAAGAGTTAATAACATTATAATCAATGAGTTATCTAAATAAAATGAGAGATACATATTATAGTATGAATCAAGAAATTAATAACATGAAAAAATAAAACGTCTCAAAACAAAACTTTCAAATAAAAAGGAGAATCACTGAATGGTAGGAAGTACATAAGAACCTGGTGACAACTTGGTTATTCTCATCACAACAAGTCCTCAAAGACCCCCTTTGAGTTGCAAGATAATGAGTCTAAACTAATAATCAACTAACATAAATCTAATAATAAAATAAACCCTTAAACAATGTCTCATACGCTAGAACAAACCCAAATTAAAAATAATTATTCATCATTAAATAAATAGATAAAATAGGATAATAAAAACAAAGTCTTCATGCTAAAATTCCTATATGTTTTTTTTTAACTTAATGAGTTAATTAATTCATATCGAGTTGCTTTGTCTATCAACAGAGAAGAAAATTTAAATTTTCATGTAGCTGAGAATATTTTTGTAGATGTTGATGTTGAGGAGTTAACTGATATATTGAGAATCAATGGATATACATAAGTTGATGAAGACGATGAGAACGATGAACTTCAGTTTAATAAAGAAGATTGTGATGGACATGATGATGATGATGATGTGATGATGAAGAAGAAGAAGAAGACAGTTCTGATTTAAAAGATTTTGAACTCATTTTATATGTAAAATATCAATGTGTAATGAAATTGACTTAAGTATTTTTTTTCATATGTCGTTGCTTTACAATGAACTATTGTTAACACATTTGGAACATTTATTATTATGTTATTAAATAGAATTGGTGTCACTTTGTTGTGATTTTATTGTATTTATAGGTAGGATGGATATTGAATAAAAAAACATCATGGGAAATTTATTATTTTATACCGGTGGAAATACCGATGGAATGTAAAATACCAATAGAATTATCAATGGACTAGGTCCCTTGAAGAATTCGATAGAGTTAGAAAAAATTACAAGAATTTTCCATTGAAAATTACTAACAGAATTATCAATGGACTGAGTCCTTGAAAGAGTTCTAGAGAGTTGGAAAACAATTATAAGACTTTGCCACTAAAAATTATAGATGAAATTATTGACAAACTAAGTCCCTTGTAGAGTTTTAGAGAGTTGGAAAAAAATTACAGAACTTTGCCACTAAAAATTATAGATCACCGACGAAACTACCGATGGAAAGAAATTTCATCAGAGAATTTTTTTTTGGGTTTGGAATTTTTTGGGTGTTCTAAAAATTTTTTAGTGTTAATTACTAACGGAATTACCGATAAACATTAAAAATTAATAAATATTTAATTGTATGTCGGTAATTATGTTAGTAAAACATCCCAGTAATAAAAGATCAGAATCTCTAATTCAGAAAAAAAAAACCCGTCTTCTTCCTGTCTTTTCCCTACTATGAACTTTCTAGGATTTTTTTTAGTGATATCATTTTTTTTTAAATATTGTTTGTTAACCTTTCATTTTGATTCTAATTTTTATTTTTTTGACCAATTTCTTCGATCGAGTTGAAGTTTTAAAGTACTTGGTGCTTGAACGTGATCCAAGATCGATAGAGTTTTTTTGTTGAAACTCACGTGCAAAACAAGGACTGTCAGAAAAGGGAGCAGTGATTTTTTTAAGTTGAATTTCAACTTATTCCTCTTTCATTGATAATCGAGTTTAAAAGTTCAAGATAAGTTGAATTTTAGTAATTTTTAAGTTATTTTTTTATTTGCTCACTTGTTTTTTTTTTAACAAACATATAACACTCTATTGCATGAGAGATACGAGAACTATCCTTCGACCCATCCGAAACTTGATTCAAATTTTTGGTTGAAGGCTGGATCTATTGGTGGACTCGATAGAAATCAAGTTTATAGTATTTCCAACATTACGATCGTGGATATACAGGCGGGCTATAATGTATTAATTGTTAGGGCCTCACAATTGATATTAAGCCAACAATCTCTAGCCATCTAGGTGATTGTACAAAAACAAGTTCAAGCTCAAACGACCCAATGTGGGTCTAAGATGGCTGAACTGGGGGATAATATGAATGATCTCAAGCATTTATTGGCAACCCTCATTAGTACTTGCGGTCAAACTTGTCGCCCTCCTGATTCCGGTAAAGATCCGCCTCCTTCTCCAGCTTATGTCCGCTACATAAATTATATTCAATAATATTTTTATAATTAATAATAAAAAAATTAGTTTATTTTATTTTATTTTAATTATTTTTTTGAATTTTTTTAATATTAAATACAATAGTGACAAAATTATCAATGGAATTTGAATCACGATGGAATGATCGACAGACTAAGTTTCTCGAAGAGTTCCAGAGAGTTATAAAAAAATTACAGGATTTTCCACTAGTAGATGTAATTTTTCAATGGTTTAATTATGTTGGTAACATACATATATTTACCGATGAATTTACCAATAGTTTATTCTGTCAATAATATACCATAATCATTGATGGATTTACCAATAAAATTAATGATAGCAGTAATTTGTTTTTGGTTTGGTACTCTATTTTCATTTTTTAAATTTATCGGTAATTATCTTAGCAACAAATTGACTAAAAAAATAAAGATCATTGATGATATGTTTTTCGATAGTATTTTTCTATTCATGATTTTGTTGATAAATTTAATTTTGATTGAAACAGTACTATTATTTAAATACAGACAAAATATTTTATTGGTGATATACAATATACTGTAGTGTATCTATTCAGGCTGAATTATTGTTTCAAGAGTCAACTAATAGCGAAAATGAGGTTTTATCTTGAGGCTGCACCACTCAAGAAAACCCATTAATGATAAATGCTTCGCACAATCATGTATGA
>Ga0325411_1005926_pt1 | contig 13478 bp, 10 predicted proteins | sample PopdelMetagenome_13_FD_206181 | JGI IMG/M metagenome (GOLD analysis project Ga0325411, IMG submission 206181) | Populus deltoides microbial communities from Bellville, Georgia, United States - Xylem-PdIQD-R4 | ecosystem: Host-associated > Plants > Phyllosphere > Stem > Wood/Secondary xylem... | reverse complement strand
AAACAAAAGGCAATTTTAATTAATTTGATAAAACTGAACACTCTACTTGAGGATTATGTAACCCTTTGAGAGGATAATTTTGCTTCGGACAAGCTAAGTATTGGAAGCATATTCTACCTCGATGGCTTCTTACTTTGTGCCCCATATAGTAATCTGTTATTTCAAAGCAAAATTTAGGCAAAGAAATCACTCCAAAATGAAAGAAAACTAGTCTTTAAATGTTTAGACTATGTGATATGCAATTCAACATAGATCACCCACCCTTTGATCACTTAATTGCCACTGGGCAGTGATTCAAGTCCAAGGAGGAATCCAAGACAAAAGAATCAATCTCTTTCTAAGTAGCCATGTTCAGGAGGAATCCACACCATATGTTCTTGATCATTTCTTCCCTGCTGGTTGCATAACTCCGTGAACTCTTGAGATGGTAAATCATTAATAGATCACTATATATATATATATATATATATATATATATATAACCTGGGATGTAATCCAAGAATTTACGTGAGTTTTGTTTTATAAATCTAGATTGATTCATGATCCGGTTAAAAGTTAATAATTTTTTATAAGATAATATATATATTTTTTAAAATGTTATCATTATAATTTTGTTTTAAATTTTTTTATGTTAATTTAGGTTAACCAACTTGATCTGTGATTAATTTAATTTTGTGTTGGGTTAACTTTTAAATTGAGTTTAATAATTATACGCATGTATATAATGATATATTGTTACTAGTAAATTCAACCTCAAAGTTGCTAGGAAAGAGTAACACCACAATCATTATCAACAATTTTAATTGATTAAGCCATAACTTCATTATTTGATAAGGTAAAAAATGATGTAAATCGCAAGCATGCTCGACATTAGGAAGATTAAGGGAATGGAGTTATAGTATTGTACCCATGACCTAGCAGCTTAGGCGCCGTGGAAATTAAGTGACAACTAATTAAATATTTTCAATAAAAACATGCTTAATTAACAATTAAGAAACAAAACCATGATACACACACATACATTGTAGCAATTCAACACATGAGAAGAGAAACTCAAGAACAGTAGTGATCATCAAAAAGCATAAGTCTTGGTGTATGGCGAATCAGCAATTTTTAATGTCTCCTCAATGAGCTTCCTGGCCTTCCTGCTTCTCACCTCCACTCTCATGCTCTCACTCTTCTCAATCTTATCATAACCCTTCTTCATCTTCAAGAACCTTATCTTGGAACTCAAGATCATCACCAGCCTCCTTAGTCCCATCATCACCATGGCCACCGTGCTAGCTAGCTACTTAAAACTTCCTGTTAATTACTAAAGAACGAAAAGGATCAATAAGCACAAAAATGCAAGGCGACTGACTACCTTGAGCAATTACTAGCAAGAAGATATATATATAACTTGTAGGCAACCAATAATTAGGTAGGAAAATCAAGAAATTAGCAGGAAATTCTCTTGCGAGGGAAGGACTAAAGTCAAGGAGTGAATGGTGGCGGCACCTGAGAGAGGGGCTAATTAGTGGGAGTGAGAGAGATGCATGTAACTGTCAGAGACACAAAACCAAATACTTAAATAGCCAAATTCCTATACGTTTAAATTTAGTCCCTATATTTTCAGTGACTGATAACTTAGGTCCTCTAATCTCAGACTTAACTCTTTGATTTTTCATACCAGATACGTCTTTTAAAGCTCTGCTAATTAGTTTTTTAGGAAATGATCAAACTAGCTCCAGGCTTCTTCTCTTTCAGTTGATATATATAAATATATAGTCAAATTAAAGGGTATTTTGAAGAAATAATAATTAAATTGCTTGCAGCTCACCATGCTGCTAACAAACATTTACTGAAAGAAATAAGTTATTAAACAGAAATTAAAAAAAATAATAATTGAAATGCAATAGTGAAATACTTAAATGAGAATGGCTAGCTAATTAATTTGCTAAAAAATAAAGGAACTAAATGAATATCTATTCAAATTCTTATATTTGGCAATTACTTCTTTCATGGGAAGCCTATCGTTTAAAATTTATGGGACTCATGCTTATCATTTACAAATTGGTACTTCAGATTTGTACGGAAATAATATGAAATTTATTTTCTCAATAAACCATTTATAATACGTGACATTTGTTTTCATTATTTTTTAAAGTATTTTTGTTTAAAAATATATTAAAATAATATTTTTTATTTTATTTTTTAAAATTTATTTTTTTATATTAGAATATTACAACAATTTAAAATTATTAAAAAATAATTAAAAAATAAGAAATATGAAAAATACCTTTTAAACAAAAAAAAATTAAAAATAAATAAAAATACAGCTTTAATGGGGTGTGTATTTTCGTACTAAAAATTAGGCATGAGCATGGCGGAAGGGACGGCCGAATCATTAATGGACAAAGCCAAGACAATGAAATTTCAAGTTCTAAAGAGGAAAAAAGTAAAATCATTCGGTTTGACCTCCACAGGGTGTTTGCTAATGGGGGCATGTCATTAACTTAATGGTTTTAAATAAAAAAGAATTAATTGAGGAGGGGAAATTATTGTTTCCCTCCTCACTCGTTACTATTCATTAACATGTTTTTATTTTTCTTTTTTTTATATATTTTTTATATTTTTATATTGAATTTTACTGTTTATTTTGGTTTTTTTATACGAGGATATTATGATCTTAAAAAAAATATCTTGGTATTTGATTTAATTGTGCTCAGATTTACAATAGTTTTTTTTTTCTATCATATTATTATTGAATAAAAAATAATCTAATATACTGTAAAATAAAAAATAATTAAAAAAAGAATTAAATGAGGAGGGGAAATTATTGTTCCTCTCCTCACATGTTACTATTCGTTAGAACAGTAATATGCTTTTTTTTCTTTTTGTTTTTGCTTTTTCCTTTTCTTTCTTTTACATTTTTTTTATTTTTATTTTTTCAATTGGATTTAATGAGAATTTGACTTTGTTATTTATTTTGTTTTTTTATACAGGGTTATCATAATTTTATAAAAACATCCTAATATGTGGTTGATGCTTAGTTTTACGATCATCTATATTTTCTACCATATTATTAAATAAAAATTAATTTTAAAAAAGAATTAATTGAGGAAGGGAAATTATTGTCCTCTCCTCACATGTTACTGTTTATTGGAACAATAACATGTTTTTTTTTTCCTTTTCTTTTTCTTTCTTTTATATATATATTTTTTATTTTCATATTGGGTTTATTGAGAATTGAATTTTGCTATTTATTTTATTTTTTTATACAGGGTTATCATAGTTTCAGAAAAACATCATGATATTTGGTTGATGCTCAATTTTACGATCATCTACTTTTTCTACCATATTATTAAATAAAACATGGTCTAACATACTGTTAAATAAAAAATGATTTAAAAAAAATTTAATTGAGGTGAGGAAATTATTGTCCTCTCCTCACATGTTACCGTTCATTGGAATAATAACATGTTTTTTGTTTTCCTTTTCTTTTTGCTTTTGCTTTTTATTTCTTTTATATATTTTGTTATTTACATATTTCCATATTGGATTTATTAAAAATTAAAAATTTCTATTTACTTTAGATTGTCTACTTTTTTCTTATTAGATTATTAAATAAAAAATGGTCTAACATATTGAAAAAAATGGTTAAAAAGTGGAAGTATTATGAATTGGACTTCATGATTTATTTTGATTTACTTTCTATGGGGTTATCGCGATCTTAGAAAAATATATCGACATTCGGTTGGTGCTTAGTTTTTTGAGCATCTATTTTTTCATCATATTATTAAATAAATAATAATTTCAGAAAAAAACATAATTATTGACAATTAGACCTCATGATTTATTTTAATTTATTTTTCATGGGATTATCATAATCTCATAAAAACATCTCAATATTGAGTTGGTGTTCGGTTTTACAAGTGTCTATTTTTTTTCATCATATAATAAATAAAAATAGTTAAGAAAAAAATACAAAGTTATTAAACTCAATGGAGTTCATGATCTAGGTCGTGAGTTTAGTGGGTTAACTTAGGTTGACCGGAGTTGATCTAATGCGTCTTCATCTCAATATTTTTTTAAGAAAAGATGTCATCTTGAAATATTTTTAAAGCCAACCATGTTTCTACTAGTCATTTAAATTTTCTTTAACCCACCAAGTTGAGTGGGTTATGTTGAAACAACTTTTATATAGTTTAATTTGAAGGTCGAGCTAGGGAAGGAGTATGGTTGAGAGGTTTCAAATTTGACCATTTGAAAATTTAGCCCATAAATTACTTGTAGAACCAAATTAATTAACACAAAAATTAAACATCAAAACATGATTTACAATACTCACGTGCCTTTAATTACTTTTAGCGCAATTATATATTTGAGATGATGATAACGATCAATAGAAGCACTAAAAAAGTATAAGTTTGGTCTTTGGTGAGTTTGCAATCTTGAAGGTATCTTCAATGAGTTTCCTGGCCTTCTTGCTTTTTATCCCAACTCTCATGTTCTTACTTTTATCAATTTTATCATAAATAATGAAGTTGAGAAAAAACCCCACATATATATTGAGCTTTCTATAATCTACGAGCCAAGACGTGTGAGTTGGGTTTCGAGTTTTGAATTATGTATTCCTAAACAAAATAAGTCTCTTGTGGAATGAGAGACTCTTTGATACTTAAGTTTGTAATACCAGGAAAGAAATAATATAAGAAAAAAAAATCTTGCAATATAAGACAAAGTCTTGCAATGTTGGAAAAATGTTGAGTAGAAAATGGTTTGTGTTTGCACTGTCAATCATTAGCTAAAAAAACATGGTGTCTGTATAAAAGTTTGTACTTAGTACTTACTAAGCATGTATAAAAACAATATGTCAATTAATCATGAAAAATATTGTGTGTGTGGTGCCGCATTTTGTCTCCTTAAAACTAAAAAAGTACATTAGAGTGTGTGGAAGAAAAAGAAGAAAAGGTTTGGGTTATAGTTTATTTGGGCTTCAACTTAAACATAATGATTGCATGTGGTAGCCTATTTTGGCCATGACTCTTTTTTTTAGAAAAAAATAAAGTTTATTATTATTATTATTATTATTATTATTATTATTATTATTAAATCATGCTCTATTGTTTTCTCCCTAGGTCTTTCAAAGATACATGTTTGGAAGACTTTAGCCAACAAAAAATAGAGAAAATACTTGTTTTTTACAAGTGATGTTACATGTTATTAATATGATAATGTTACCATGGTTAGGTGATTGAATTTCTTCCATTTTATCATACATATAGATGGTTTTTTGTCAATGTTTCTACAAGAAAAAGAGAAGAGTTTAATTGTCTTACTTTTAAAGGAAGCAATTTAGTAGTAAAAAAGAAAACATGTGTGAAAGTAATATGATGTGTATATGTGTTTCAAGAATGGTTTCTAAATGGAAATATTCCATGAGTAGTCACAAAGACTGAAGAAGGATCTTTGATCTTTTAGGAGACAAGTGATTTTGAAAACTTGGAGAAATTTAGTCATGAGGATCTAGAGAAAAGTAGTCATGAGGACTTGAAGTCAAGCTTAGAGATTTTAATGGAGATTTTTGTGTTGGAGATACAGAGAAAAATTATTGCTTTTATTAAAAAATTCAAAAGATGGAGATACAATTTATGAAGCTAATTTGTGGATTATAAAATCTTAGATAGGTCATCAAGTGTGTAGACTTCCTTCATTTCATGCTCAGGTTTTGTTTCTCTTTTCACAAACTAGTAAAGATAACTTTTGGCAATCAAACTTTTTATTTTTTTATGATGTGACATTCTCTAGTATCGTGTCCATAGTCATAGTGAAAAAGACAGAACTTATAATAGTTCCTTGTGTTTGAGCGTGCCACTTTTCATGGGAGCAAGATATTGCACATATTATTTTCCTCTGATAGTCGCTAGCATCTTAGTTCGTGTGGTGGTTAGGAGCTTAAAAAATGTTAAGCGACAACAAATGTGTCCTTTAATGCTCCTTTTAGATTCTCTGGTTAGCGATTGGTGATGCTGAAAAGATTATGCTTAATGGAAATGTGGGTGACCTTGTCTTGTCATGCTAACTTCTTCCACCCTAATATAATTTTCTATTGTATGTTTTACATTAATTAGATTTTTGGTAGTGAGTGTATATAAGTATTTCCATAATGAGTAATTATAAATCCCATTAATCATAACCTTAGTGGCAATAGATTATGAGCAAATTCTCCACGATGAGCATTTTCTCATTAAATCTCTACAGATGTGCTCTAGTGCTTTTATTTTCTCGTTAGGTGATGGTGAAGAGCTCTCTAGTCCCATCATCACCATAGCTAGGACGTATTAATAATTTCAACAACTTTCAAACAAACATAAAAATTTTAAAAGAAAGAGAAGAAGGGAAGAGAAAGAAGAGTACCTTAAAGAACTATAACTTAAAAAAAGATATATAACTTGTAAATAAGCAAGGAAAAAAGAGCATGGTTTTATAACAAATATGTAGTGGTCCAGCAGGGTCCTGGTTGTTATGGTCCATTTCTTTTTTCCTTCATCTTTGCTAGAGTGAGCTTCTGTATAGGAACTGATATGTTTTTAGCTTTGGGTTGGGCTGGTATTATATTTCGGCCTTGGAATCCAGTAGAACTAGGTTTCCATGTCATTCTCATAACAATCAAGTTTTCCTCCTACATTCTGGCCAATCAATAAACAGCTACTAAGTTCTGGGGGTTTAACATCCTTACTTTGATCTTGATCTTTTCCTTCAACCCTCATAAGAAACAACTGAGCCGGTGAGAGTCAGATAACCCCCTAACCCGATTCGAAAGAATCTTGAATTGGGTTTTGTAGAGCTCTACCATTGAAGTCTGCTCAATGCTTATGAGGGCCTCCAATAGGTTGTCATAGGATGATGTCCCAAAACAAATTTGGAGGGTTTTTACAAAAGCGTCCTAACTTATGAGAATTATTGTTTTCTCAAGTTCTTGATACCACATTATAGCTTTTCCTTCCATGTGGAAACTGGCTATAAATAGTCTATGTTGGGGTGGGGTGTTGTGAGAGTTGAAGAATTGATTTGTTTTGTATACCCAACCAATATGATCATCCCCATTAACTCGAGAAAATTCTAATCGGATTGATTTGAGTTGAACTTGTTGGGTTCCTTCCTGCGAAATTACTTCATGCCTTTGATTCCCATTAACAGACCTTGTTGGAGAATTTGGTGGGAAGCCAATGGGCCTTTTTCCTTGGGCTTTAGACAACTGATCCATTCTAGCAAATATAGTTCTTAATTGCTGAACTATATCCTACAAGAATTGTTGTTGACTTTGCTGCTTAGTCTCTTGTTGCTGTTTCATCCCTATTACTGTTTCTATCAATTGTGAAACTCTAGGGCCTTCAACCATTTTTGTCCAAGGAATGTGGCTCTAATACCACTTGTAATGATTCTAGATTATTGTTTTTTAAGATGAGAATTAAAAAACAAGAACTGGTGGAATATCTTTCACTACCAGAAAATTGATAAATACAAACGGCAATACTGACAGAATGTTTTCGTTGGTAAATTATAGTGAATTTTACCGACAGAAATATTCTCTCGGTATATACTGAGGGAATTACAATGAAAAAAAAAAGAAAAAAAAACAAAGCCAAAAAGTACAATGACATGTAATTTATACCAACAGAATTACCAACAGTTTTAATATTATTGGTTAAATCCATTGGTAAACGTGTTAGCAAATTGTTCACATCTCCCTGACACTGTTCATCATGTCAATTACCAACGGAATTAGCGATGAAATTTTTCAGAGAACTCTGGAACTGTTCACTTCTCAATTGTACTGTTAATTACTATTCTTTACAGATGAAATCACCAACGAATTGAAAAGTCATTGGTTTTATTTGGCGAGTTTTTGAAATTTTTATTAAATTGAATATTTAAATTTAATATTATAGATGAAATTACCGACGAATTGAAAAGTCGTCAGTGATATTTGACGGTTTTTGAAAATTTTCGATTAAATTGAAAATTTAAATTAAATATTACAAACAGAATCACCGATGAAATGATTAAAAATATTAATATTTAATTATCCGTCGGTAAAATACCCCGATAAAAAAGATTAGAATCCCTCATTTCACAACAAGCATGCCTCCCCTTCTTCTTATGTAAAAAACTTCAGCATCCCTTTCTTTTTATTATCTCTTTAATTTATTTTCTCCAGTTCGTTTTCTGACAGACACAAGACCATAACAAAGTAGCTGATGACTTGCTAACTAACTACACAGTACGAACCCTATCTTCCACCATGATTTTACCTTGCAGTGATGCGTATTTCCTTGGGACATTCCAAGCATGCGGTTTCTGGCAATTCTCTTCTCTTGAAGAGGAGCATACGCAGAGGCTAGGGGTGGAATACATCCACAGGCTTCTTTTCTCAAAGAAAAGCTATCAGAAGGCCACTGTTTCCTAGAACAGAGACTAGACATAGGAGTGACCAAAAAGGTCTAATGAATGGGGATTTTGGTGAAGATCATTGCTGCAATTTGCCAATACTTTAATCTAAAGTGATGGAAATGATTTAGCTTTTTTCCGCAGGATTCCATGCAATGCTTACCTTCATGTTCTTGTCAATAAAGACATCACGGGATGGCCTATCCACACATAAAGGCAGGCTAATATGACAACATAAATTATTGCAAGTCTTTGTTGAAGTGAACATTGCAAAACGACCCGGACAGCTCAAGGGATTCCTTTTGAATTCCACGCCAAAGGATTTCTTTCAGCATCAACTTTATATAATTATATATAATTGTTAAACTCGATCCATCAGGAAACAGTTTCAACTGGATTTCAAGTTAAATAGAAAAATATATTAACTAGATAAGATTCAGTCCCTTTTCAGATAATTCCTGGACTGGGTCCGAGAAAGATGCCATGAGCTGAAGCTTGTATTGTTGTGGTTCTTGGATAGGCAGAAATAGTAGGAAACCGAGGCCCTACTATTATCTCACATTTTAGGCTTCCTATTTAACCCAAATGCCTTGGATTTGGATCATCATTATCGTTCTAGCCCTCAGAGCCCAGTATGCAATGCTAACAAAAACACTTGGGTTTTGAAAATTTGATATGTTTTCTTAGATTAGAGGAGGGTAGTTGTTACCGTAAGTGTTTTTTTTTTTTTTTTTTTGAAATGTATTCAAATGATATGTTTTTATGTTTTTAAAATTATTTTTTATATTAGTATATCAAAAGAATCTGAGAATATAAAAAAATAAATTTAAACAATTTGTTTTTAAAAACTTTTAGAATCACGGTTTCAACTATAATTCCAAATAGCGTATTAATCTTACAATGATGACATGTACCGAGAACTTTTATTGGGTCAATAAATATTGACCCTAGAAATACAAAGATGAAATAAGAAATCAAATAACTACAAAATAATAAAAACCATATCCCCTAAACTAGACAGCCAGAGAAAATCACGATGAACAGGAGTCGTGACCAGTGACCACATAAATCATAACCCATCAGAGAAAAAGCTGGAGAAATATCAAGATATGATGAATTTATGTAAGATTCGAAATTTCACTTCATTTCCTTGTTGTCAGGGCGACAGCCTAACAGGTGGAGCTGGACAGTATTGGCCTGGCTAGAAAATCGGCCGACGAACGTCACAGTGATTATGAAAATGAAAACCCAACTACATTTGTTGGGTTAATATTAGGTCAAAATCATTAAGTATGATTGGCATGTAATACCAACTAGTGACATGATTTGTATAGAGACAGATTTTGTGTATATTATGCTGCAAGGCAAATACGCGAGTGTGTGTATTTGTGTACAAAATCCGCCTCCACTGACACCTATTTTTCTACTTTTTTTTTTTTTAAATTATTGTATTTGCTTGGTTTCTATGCAAAAAGAATGGAGAAGGATGGACTCGACTTTGAATCATATCCATATCCTTACTACTTTAAAACTCACAAAAAAACAAGAGTTCAAGAAAGAAAGAAAAAAGACACGGTCTAAAATCCTTTCTAAGATGTCTTTGTTTTTTTTTTAATTATTAAAAAAAAAACATTGAGTGTGCTGGTAGGTGATCGAATCTAATCATAGTTTAATTAACTATTTATATAATTCACGGTCTAAAATCCTTTTTACATGATATCCATAACTCCCAAATCCCAACCATGATGTCTTGGAAATTAACATATCTATTAGAAAAGATAAAAAAAAAGCAATTTTAAAAAGGGTAAATTGTTTTAGTAGGTATTGAAAGATCATTTTCCAAATGCGTACCCTAATATAATTAAATATAAAATGTGTTTTTAGTATTGATATAGCTTTTATGATTTCAATTTTTTTTAAAAAATAAGTTTTAAAAAATATATGTTTTGTTAAAATGATAATAAAATAGATCTCCAAAAGTAAAAGGTATGTTATTTAAACCACCACAATACTAAATAATTTTTAAATTACATAACTATTGGAAATATCATATGTCATGTGTTTGTACATTATCATCAGTTGTTCCTTGAAAGTGTGGTGGTAATTAAGGATAGTTTCATGTATAACCAAAAGTCAAAAATCTTATATGTATATCCCTTTGTTGTTACGCTAACTATCTGAGAAGGATTGAAACAATAGCTAGCTAAAGATGTTTTTGTATATATGTGTAATTTTGCCTGAGATTAATAAAAAACATGAAACTCTTTCACTTTTAAGTATAGAGTCTTGATGACCGAATGATTATGAGTTTAAATTTGACCATTCTTATTTATTTGATAAAAATTAAGCACAAGATAATTTGAGTCTGTATAAGTTTTAAGCCTAAAGAGCTTTCACTTGAGGGGATATATAAGAGAATAATATAAATCATATCTTGAAACCTCACATAACAATTTAAGTTATTAAAATTAATAAAAAACATAAAACTCTTTCACTTTTAATTTCTTCAATAACATAGTAGATCATATGCTAGAGTGGTAGTTGGGACATGAAAATAATTATATAACAAAACCATACAACAAGATTGAGAAGATATAAATAAATTGATGGAATATGAAATATTTATCATAACAATGCTATCTTTTGTCATTCTTAATAATAAATTTGTATAATGAGGGTAATTTTTAATGTAAATAATAGCTATAAAACTTAGTAGGATGTATTTGGTGACCCATCAATTCAAAGAATGATTTAGACTAAATTTTATTTTCAATCAATTTTTTTTAGTAAAACCACGCTGTTTCATTTTAAAAAATTAAGTTTACCTCGTCAAACCACGTACTACATCTTGAGCTATTGGAACTTCAAATTGAATAAAGAAAATATTAGTATATCATTTCTTGTCTTATAAAAAGGCTTACTCGATTAACACAAAGCAAATAAAATTAACTATAACTAAAAGGGATCAGTGTTTCACTGTAGCGCTGGTTATTGTTCACTATAAGTGAATTCATTGTTGATTGCCTTGTGGCTAGGGCAGATCAGAGCGCCAGGCGCGTCGCCACCTGGCATTTGAGCAACACCACCCCAAGCTCGCAGCACAACACCACATGGTGCTTGGGCTACCTATACTTTTAGTGTAATTACAAGTATTAGTATTAAAAATATTATTATTAGTTTTCTTCTTATTATTTTTTAATATAATTAATTTTTAGAGTATTAATAGTAAAAATATTATTGTTTGTTTTGTTGATATTTGTTTTTTTGTATAGTGAATATTAAAAGAATTATTATATTTTTTCTTAATATATTTTTTTGGTATAATTGATAGTATTGGTATGAAAAATATTATTATTATTATTTTAGTCTAATCAATAGTGTTGATCTCAAAACTATTATTATTTGTTCTATTAATATTATTTAATTTTTAGTATAATTAATAGTATTAATCTCTAAAATATTATTATATTTGGTGTTATAAATAATATGATTTTTATAATAATTCATATTATTGCTACTAAAAATATTATTATTTGTATTATAAAATTTTTAGTACTTCCATTAAAATTTATAAGAGTATAAATATTATCATCATTAATAAATTTTAAAAAACTGTTATTACTATGAAAAAAGCCTTGTTAGGACACATGGCGCTTGGGTTTTCTCCTGAGGGCAGACAGTCCAAGCGCCACGCGGCGCTTGACCTGTTTTCTCTTGGCTGCAGTCCAAGCGCCAGGTGGCGCGTTGGCCTGGGCACTCAGAGGCATGGCCCAAGGTTGGCCTTGGGCTTGGTAGGGCACCCAAAATAGAATTGGGTCCTGGTCGCGGGCAGACTAAACGCCACGTGGCGCTTGGACAACACCACCCCAAGCCCGCAGCACAACGCCACCTGGCGCTTGGTTTGCTTGCTCTTGGGTGCAGCCCAAGCACCACGTGGTGCTTGAGCTTCCTATATTTTTAGTGTAATTACAGGTATTGGTATTACAAATATTTTTATTAGTCTTCTTATTATTCTTTTTTTTAGTATAATTAATTTTTAGAGTATTAATAGTAAAAATATTATTATTTGTTTTGTTGATATTTTTTTTGTATAATTAATATTAAAAGAATTATTATATTTTTTCTTAAAATAAAAAAATATTATTATTATTTTAGTCTAATTAATAGTGTTGATCTCAAAAATATTTTTATTTGTTCTCTTAATATTATTTTTTAGTATAATTAATAATATTAATCTCTAAAATATTATTATATTCGGTGTTATAAATAATATGATTTTTATAATAATTCATAATATTGCTACTAAAAATATTATTATTTGTATATAAAATTTTTAGTATTTTCATTAAAATTTATAAGAGCATAAATATTATTATCATCATTAATAAATTTTAAAAAACTGTTATTACTATGAGAAAAAACCATGTTGGGACACGTGGCGCTTGGGTTTTCTCCTGAGAGCAAACAGCCCAAGCGCCACGTAGCGCTTGACCTGCTTCCTCTTGGCTGCAGTCCAAGCGCCAGGTGGCGCTTTGGCCTGGTCACTCACAGACATGACCTAACGCTGGCCTTGGGCCTCACAGGTAGGACCCAAAGTAGAATTGGGTCCTGGCTGCGGGCAGACCAAGCACCACGTGGTGCTTGGGCAGCACCACCCCAAGCTCGCAGCACAACGCCACCCGGTACTTGGTCTGCTTCCTCTTGGATGTAGCCCCAGCGCCACGTTAAGCAGGTTGGGTTTTATGATTTCCAATATTAAATGTGTTTTTGGTATTAATTTAGCTTTTATGATTTTGGTTTTTTTTTTAAAATAAGTTTTGAGAAATACATGTTTTGTTAAAATGATAGTAAAATAGATTTTTATATACAAAATAAATCAAAAGCAGATCTCTAAAAATAAAAAGTATGTTATTTAAACCACTACCAGAAAATTGATAAATACAAACGGAAATACCGAGGGAATATTTCCGTCGGTAAATTTCCGAGGGATTTTACCGACGGAAATATTCCCTCGGTATATACCAAGGGAATTACCGAGGGAAAAA
>Ga0325411_1005924_pt1 | contig 13479 bp, 5 predicted proteins | sample PopdelMetagenome_13_FD_206181 | JGI IMG/M metagenome (GOLD analysis project Ga0325411, IMG submission 206181) | Populus deltoides microbial communities from Bellville, Georgia, United States - Xylem-PdIQD-R4 | ecosystem: Host-associated > Plants > Phyllosphere > Stem > Wood/Secondary xylem... | reverse complement strand
ATCGGACGCTTGAGTGCGTACAGAAGCTTATCATGTGTCCCGTTGCGCTGTCGGTGGTAAATGGCACTGGACAGCCATCGTATTCTTTCTCTCTTTTTTAATGATTTTTATTCTGTTAAAGAATGGTATCATTTCGTTGTTGAACCACTAAAAAAAATAACAAATGAAATTCTAGAAAATAAATTAGAAAAAAAAAACAGGTGAAATATAATTTATGGGTTAGGTTATGATAATTTAAGAGAATAAATTTATTTTCTATTCTAGAGTGTTTTTAATGATCCAAATAATGATTAATTGATATATAACACTCGAACTAATAGAATTAAATAAAAGAACACAATTCTTAATGAAATCATGAAGATAAAATATAAAAATAGAGTATTAAAGATATATTTTAAGGTTTTATTTTTTTTATAATAAAATTACTTATACTTTGTTATAAAGTAATATAAAATTATATATTAAAATCTTATATAATAATTTAAATTTTTAGATTGAGTAGTATTTTGACATTTTAAATATACTATAATTTCAAAGTAATTAGTTAATTACAACAAGTAATAAGGATACAATAAAACAATATAATTGCACTTCATAATTTTCTCAAAAAAGAAATTAATACTTCATAGTTAAAATGTTTTTTTTTTATGAAATGATTTGTTTTTCTCTTTAAAATAATAGGGTGGTGTTAGTAATTGTACTCCACGATTTTTCACTTCTGAAATTATTAGTAATTAAATTACGATCAAAATGAATATGGATAGTTGTTGAGTCTTATTGCTTTTATTGTAGATTTGTTTTTATATTATTTTTTATTTTTTTGCCTTCATTGTTTAATCTTGTGGAAGGCGTCGATGCTTTTATTCAACGGCTACTGAGAAAGGGCAGGAATCATTGGAAGCTGAGCTCTAATTTAAATAATTAAATGCCACTGTTTCTTAATTAACTCATCCAAGCCTTGGAAATGGCGTCATTTTGTTTTATACAAGGAAAATGACAGAGGCAGGTCAAGGTAGATTAATTAAGGCGGGCTCCCCCACTTCACATAGCACAGTGAAACTGTAGGACAACGAGGGGGAGAAGAAGAAGAAGAGCGAAAGTACAGAGACGACAATTTCACTAAATTTAGTTGAGTAATTTCTTGAACTTGTTAATATGGTCATTGGCCTGCTACTAAGAGCTACTGGGCAATGATAATTGTTCACTGTGGATAGCTTTTTCTTTTAATTTTTTTTGAAAATTAACACATTTAATTTTTTTTTGACAAACTAGCACGTATAAAATTTTTTTTTAAAAATAGCTCATTTTAAAATATCTCAATTAGGAACTATGGTATTTTAGCTTCCACGAACAATAAATATGAGACGAGAGATAGAAGAGATAAAAAAATAAAAAATAAAAGACAAAAGGAAAAAAAGAAAGTAAAAGATATTGGAGTCAAATCTAAATTCTAATGACGACACTCTCAGAATCATTGAAAAAAGCTCAACGAGATGAATCTATAAAGGCTACCAATGGTGGTCGATGTGAACCACGCATGCCTCCTAAAAGAATAAGAATAAACTCAAACATTCCTAATATTTTTCTATTAGAAAAAAAAATGTAAAAAGAAACATCCATGCGTTGATGAGATTTTTCTAGTAGAAAACAATCATGTGGAGATTAACCCAATATGACATGATTTATTGGCGGGTCTAAAAACAACTTGCACTACTGGTAAAAACATAGTTTGACTAAAAAAATTCAAGATGACATCTGTTTTTTTTACATTGAGACGATAACATATTGGATCGACCCAGTTTAACTTGGGTTAACTTGTTAAATCTATGATCTGAGTTATGAGACTATGATAACCCTGTATAAAGCAGATAGAAATAAATTATTAAGCCGAATTCAAAATCAACTCAATGTTGAATGATGAAATTAAAAAAAAAATTAGTTAAAAAAAACCTAAAACAAATTTCTTGAGTAAACCAGCCAAACTAACGACACGACTCATGACATTAAGATAACCTCATAGAAAGTAAATAAATACAAATTATAAATCATAATTCTCAATCAACTTAATGTTGAATGATGAAATTAAAAAAAAGACACAAAAAACAACCTGAGTCAACCCACGTTAACCTACCAAACTCATGACCCGGGTCATGAGACCTGATAACTTTATAGAAAATAAACTGAAAAAATAACCCCAGTCAACTCAGGTCAACTTGTCAAACTTGCAACTCAAGTCATAAGACTATGATAACCCCATAATTGAGAAAATTAAAACAAATTATAAAGCTCAATTCTCAATAAACTCATTATTGAATGAAAAAATTGGATAAAAAAAAAGTCAATCTAAAATAAAACACAGTAAAACGACCCAAATCTATCTAGGTTAACTTGCAAAAAAACATGACTTGGATCATGAGATTAGAATCACCTCATAGGTAGCAAACTCAAAAAAAAAATTATAAAGTCTAATTCCTAACATCTTAATATTGAAGGATGAAATTTTTAAAAAAAAATCAAGTCAAATAGGTTAACTTGCTGAACTCGTGACACAAGTCATAAGACTAAAATAATCGCGTAGAAAGCGAATTATAACAAATCAGGAAACATAATCTCCAATAAACAAAATGTTTAAAGATGAAATTTAGAAAAGAAACATATATTAAAAAAAAGGAAAAAAATATTGCAATGAATAGTATTTTGTGAGGTGGTGGACGGTAAAAGCACCAACTCTTTTAGTTTTTGTTAATGATAGTCTAAAATAGCTCTTGTTGAATGGATATTTAAGATTATAAAATAAGAATGGAAATATAGAGTCAAAACAGGTAGGGAGTTCTAAATAAGCCAAGGAAATTTCTCAAACATGAAATCCAATTATTTGACTAACCCGGTGTAGAGATCATAACGAATTAAGATCTTAAATTAGCATTAAAAGATCACTTTAAAGCTTTTATCGGCTTTTTAGTTTTGAAATTAATTAGGGGAAGATTAGAAAAATAAGAAAATATAAAGGGAGGGATTCAGTTGTGAGGCAATAACCTTTAACGCCCCACGCCATTGTGAAAAAAAAAAAAAAAGGCTTACCTATCATCCTATTATGTCAAGAGGTAGTAGGATTATAAGGACTTGGCCCAAAATACACTTTTATTTGGTTCCTTTTGTCTAGAGAATATGTTAATGGTCACAAGTCAAGTCAACAGAATCTATTTTATGATTCATTTCAGGAATACTTTTTTGCATTCAATAAGTGTCTTAGTCTAAATGGGTTAGGAAAGCTAAGTTACCTATTTTATTCATTCTTAGAGGAGAGATAGCCTCAAACTCTATTAGCTTTTATTAATACCCTTTCTAAACATCGTCTAACATAATCTTTAACCAACCTCCATTATATATACCTTTTAGTACAATCACTAAAGAATTGCTTATAAACTAAACATTCAAAATGGCTTGTAACATTGCCCCACCATAATGGGGGGTCCCTTTTTTTTTCTTTCAAATAAAATAAAACATATAAGAAATCATTAATTTATTATGGCATTATGTCTCTAATAAGGAAGGTCTCTTGTTTGGTGGCTTTAGATTGGTTAGGTGGTCATCTCTAACTATTTGGTTAGCATAATTGTTCATTATATAGGACTTGATTAAATAAAACATATAAGGGTTTTAAATTGGTTATGTATGCATCTACCACTTTGCAATCAAACATTAGCCATTGATTAACAAACTGGATAATTATTGGTACTTGATTGAAAGAATTTATTATAGCTATCTCTAACCCACTTTTTCTAATTCTAATATTGGGTAATGGAATCCTAATAAGAATCTGATGAGTTGGCTTACTATTTGCGTTCATCTCCTAACTATTTCTCATTTAATATGTAATAATTATTTTAGTAAAGATAATTTTATATATTTATTCCCCCATATATAAAACTATAAAAAACAAAAATGATCACATCAATAAAGACCAAATTGAGAAAGTGAGTAAATGCAAAGAAAACACCCAAGCAAATTTACACTTGAATTAGGATATAGCTAGTAGTGAAGGCATGGGTAGTCTTTCTCTCTTTTCTATTCATTATAGCAATCATATTTTTAAGGCTTCTAATCTAACCTTTAATACTAAGTTTAGCGAACTTAAGAGATTTAATTTTGATCAATAAATGCCTATGCAGAGTTTTATTATGAAATAAAATACAATATCATATTGTGCATTCTAGAAATGTTCACAATATCATTCTTGTGATTCATGCTTTGAGAGATCAATAGTGTAATTACATCTTACAAAATTCTTTTAATAACTTTTTTCAAGGAAGAAATGAAATGGTGTTAACATCGGTCTTTGCCATTCTCTTTTATTTTTGTTTGTTCAGTGCAGTGTCACAAATCAAGTTTTTTTAGTTGTTAATTTCCAAACTGAAACACCTTACCTTTTTTCCTACTTTATATCCATATCTTTAATTTTTGTTTTTCCATAAAATGCTTTTCTAGCTTCTTAAAAAGGGTTTAGATCATGTTATCGAAGCTTATAATTCCAGATATTGTGTATTAATACTTCTATATTAGTGTTTAGGATGTTTGACTAACCGATTTATTTCAATAATATCACCTATCTTGGTCTTTCATCTATCTTTGGTCTTTATAGCAATAACCAAGACTATAAGAAATGGATAATTATTCAATCTTAACTTTCAATCTATATTATATTGAAACGATGAACATCCAACCTAAAAAATGTTTGAATGAGATTGTTTCCTCCCTACATTCCACCATTTTCTATTGAATAATGGGAATAATAAAGCAAAAATTTGGAAATGAGAACAAACTCATGATATAAAAAGATTGTACATTAATTTAGCAAGCTGATGCCTTAAGCCACATAGTCATCCCTTCAAGGTTTTTATTTATTTATTTATCAAAACTTGATATTTTATTGATTGCCCAAAATGATATAGGATCTAATAAATTACTTATAACATGCATACTCTTCCTCTATTTATGAGAGAGACTCTATCCAAAACTACTCAACATCTAAATCATCCTAATTATTATTTTTTCAAGTCGTATAGGGCATGTTCAATCATGCAAAAATACATCATGGTTTTTTATTTTTTGAAAACTTACCAGAGCCATAATAAAATCAAACATGTGAAACTTTCTAATATCTAGGTTAGAAAAGCTATTAGATTATCTATCAATATAAATGGTCACTAATAGAACCTTTGAAGAAGACACAATCTCAATACATATATTTTCATAAAATGTCATACTTTATTTATAAAAAACATGGCATGGGATAAACGATGAAAAAAAGTTTTGCTAACAAATTACTTTTCTCAACAGATTGGGAGAGGGACCTCTAACTCAAACACAAAATCAATACTGAGTTAACAATAATCAAAATAGGAATCACTAAGCAAGATTGAGACATGTACCTTGTATAGATTAGGGAAAAACAAAGTGTTAGAGACCAAGCATCATAGGATGGGAGTGATTGATGCTTACCATTAAATAATTAAAATCAATGTTATTCCCTTTTAATTAGTTTGTGCGAGAATTATGCAATGTAATTTTTCTTTCCCTAATAATAGGTTATTGTCTATTACATCAAAAGTCATTTGGCTATTTAAATAGCTTGAGGCCATGAATAAAAATATCATATTATTATTACTTTTAACCTAGAGTTAACTTGGAGTTGTGGTTTTTCTTAAATTAAACCAATCTAAGAAGGTCTCTCTTAAAGTATCCTATAAACTTTCCACCAAAGGTAGAAAATGCAAGGACGATTCTTGTTCTCTACCCATTCATAAACCCATCACGAGATCTCAAACTATAACATATAACAACTTAGTATCAAAGCTCGGCATATCCGACCACCACCTCAAGCAAGTGGAGAACAAGTTTTGTTCATTAGTTATGGGCCAAAAAGAACTATAAAAAGCCATGAGGGCTTAGTGAAGAGAACCTTTTGAAGCATATAGAGAACATGTTCGCTTTTTTATGCATAACAGAGGATATAACAACAAAGTCAAGCCTTCTCATGGCATCGTCATATCCCTTTAGGTGGAGGCTCTCTCACGACTAAAATCCAACTAGGTAGATTTATCAGGTAAAGTGATTTTCTAAGTTGCAATACACAAAAAAGGGTGAAGAAACTTCTAATGACCGGTTACCACTTAGATGATGATGTTTAATTGTGGTATTAATGTTTCAAACATATATTGAAATGTATCAATTGGGAGGTTTTCAAGTACAAGATGCATTTATGTTATGGAAATCTAAAATACCAAAACTTTTTTGGGAGCTCACCAAGCTTAAACAAATAGAAATCATATATTATTAGCAAATGGAGTTTAATTGTTTGTTATATTGAGCTGTCCATTTATATAAAAAAATAACAAGTTAGGTGGTTTATGAGTATGTTAAAGGAGGTAATACGAGCTGATGTGAAAACATGTAATCTAGTTTCCTTGTCTATTGTTATTGGTATTGCGTGGCTCTATAAGTCTTGTATGTATTGGAAAAAAAAAGGTATATGGAACCTTGAAAGACCTCATTAATCAAAGGATAGTCACCCTTACCCTCAACATCTCTTACCTGTGCCCATACCATCACCATTAAAATAATAATCTCAGTCAAGTTACAAGAAAAGAGGTGGGTTATGCTTCATCTATGATGAAAACTTTTCTCCAAACCATCATTGTAAGAAGTTACTTTTAATATAATGAATTTTTCCTTCTATTAATGAGACATTGGATGAAACTAACATAAAAGAGAAATATAAAGAGGAGATTCCTAAAATTATTTTCCATGTTATTTTGGGAAATATGAAACCTTAGACATGCATTTTTTAGGAATTAGAGATTTTATGGTTATAGTATTAGTGGATTCTTGTAGCACCTATAACTTTTTGAATTCAAAGTTATCTATCAAAATGAGAATTTATCCCACAAAAAACAAAGAGTTTTCAGTACAAGTGACGAATGGAATCAAAATGAAGATTGGAGAATTTATCTATTTTCAGCTTAAAAGGTTCAGTTCCACATGGGTTTTTTTTCCTTTTACTTATGGAAGGATATGATATGATGCTATTTTTTGAACTCCATGGCTAAAATATTAAATCCAATTATTTAGGAATCCAATGAGATATGGATGTGGTTTTGGTGGTAAGGAAAAACAATGAAGTTGTATAGGATGAAAAGGTCATGATTTGAAAGAGTAGTTGAGAAAAGGAAAATGAGATTTTTATTGCAACTAAATTCCTTGAATTTATGATGGGAACAATGAGCTACAATTAGTCAATTAAATCCATATTTGGTGACCATTTTGAATCACCATTTTGCCATTTCCAAGAGGTTAAGGCTTGGCATCTCATCGCTCTTAAAATCACAAGATTTCATTGCTACATAGAGCCAATCCAATTTTAATTAAGCTTTATTGTTATCCATATTACCAAAATAAAGAAATTGAAAACACGGTGAAGGGGCTCCTATCATCTAGTATGACGTGTCCAAACACGAGTCTCTATTCCTCTCTTGTATTATTAATAAAAAAACATAATGACTTATAACAACTGTATGTTGATAATTGAGCAATCAACAACATTATAGTTAAGGATAGATTCATGATACCTATCATCGACGAGTTATTCAATGAATTACGCAGGGCATGATTTTTTACAAAATTTAATTTATGATCGGGACGCCATCAAATTTGTATGCACCCTAAAGATAAAGAGAAACTGACTTTTCATATACACCAAAGCCATTATAAATTTATGGTCATGACATTTGGCCTTACAAATACACATTTAACTTTTCAAAACATGATGAAAGAGGTATTCAAGTCATTTCTTTGTAAATTCATCTTGGTATTTTTTTATAATATTTTTAATTTTAGCAAGTCATGCAAAGGGCATTTATTACTTGTGCATCGTATGCTACACATTTTACAAGTTAACCAATTTTTTATCAAGTGAGAATAATGCCAATTTAGATAAGAAGAACTTGGCTACTTAGGGCATTTTATTTCTTATCATGTAGTGGCCATATATTCTAAAAAAATATCATTCATGGTGACATAGCCCATGCCGACCACATTGAAATGCTTAAAAGGTTTTTTGGGCCTCTTTGGTTACTACCGAAAATTCATCCACCATTATGGCATCATTGCTCAACCATTGACCCATATGCTCAAGAAGGATTCCTTAAGGTGGACTCTTGAAGAAGAACAAGCTTTTAAAGAATTAAAAAGGTCCATAACATCCAGACTTAGGTTAGCTCTTCTAGATTTTTCACAAACATTCATTATAGAATGCGATGCATCTGGTATGGGTTTAGGTATAATGCTCAAGTAAAAAGACTGATCAATTTCCTTTTTTAGCCATGCTTTACATGGAAAAAATCTTGACTTGTCCATATATAAGAAGAAAATGTTGGCCTTCGTTAAGGCGGTCCAAAAATGACATTCATATCTTTTAGAAGCTAAATTTATTGTCCAAACATACCATAAGAGTTTGCAATTTTTGTTGAGATAAACAATTACTATGGTTGCTCAACAAAAATTATTGGTGAAGCTCTTAAGGTTTGATTTTCAAATTCACTAAAAAAAAGATAGGGAAAATTTAGCTACATATGTTTTTTTTCAAAAATTAAAAATACAAGCATGTGTTATCTTCTCTTATTCCTAGTTGGGTGGGTCCCATGAAATCCAAAACTTTTTCTAACCCTTACTCACAAGATTTGGTGGTGAAAATCAAGGAATGAGAATCATTGGAACCATGGTTATTTAAGAGATAATTGATTTCTATTAAGATCATATTTTCCTATTTCCTACATCCGAAATGATTATTCTTATAATCAATGAATTCCATTCAAACAATTATGAAAGGCTCCATAAATCTCTCCATAAAATCAAATTAGTTTTCTATTAGAAAGGTATGGAGGGGGATTTATGAAAATTTATCCAAGAATGAGATGTTTGTTAAAGAAATAAGGTGGAACAAGTTAAAATCATTAGTCTACTTAGCCCTCTTCCAATTCCATGTCATATGTAGACGAATATCTACATGGACTTTGTGGATGGCTTGCCAACATCTAGAGGTAATTCTACTATTTTTATGGTAGTTGACCGATTATCCAAATATAGCTATTTTTTCCCATTAAACACCCTCACATGGTCACCACAGCTACTTAAACATCTTTTTCCCACATATTCAAGCTTCATCGCATGCCCGAGTTTATTGTTTGTAATTGTGACCGTGGTGTTCACAAGTTCTTTTTTTTTAGAATTATTCTTATTAAATAGAACTAAATTTGATTTTAGTTAAGCTTATTGCTCACAAACTGATTGTGAAAGTGAGGTGGTCAACAAGATGTTGGAGATGTACTTTTAATGTTTTATGAGTTTTAAGCCCAAAAAATAGGTAGTATGGTTGGTGTCGTAACGTGCACTGCGTTGAATGGCTGAGTTGCCTCCTGGAATGAAGGGTTTTAGGGTTTAATCTTAAAGTTATGATTTGAGGGAGTCGACACCTAATATCATGGTCACTAGAAACCCTATAGTCTACGAGAGTCTGGGTAATGAGACTAGTTGTGCAAGGGGAAGATGTGTCACCTCAGTGCAACCTACCTAGGGTAAGTTGCATTGTTGATTGATTGTTATTCTAAGTCATGTTTCTATCTGCTAGTCTTTTCTAAGGTTCAAAATAGATCTCTTTTCATGAAAAGGTCTCTATCTTTCAGGTTAAATCCTAATCATTCTAAAGTCTTAATTTTAGCATTACATTTATTTTCTACTTTGTATCTTTAATACTTGAGGGTATACTTTACAATCTAATTTTATATCCTAACATATTAAAGTCTATAACTAAATCTTAATACATCGAATATCAATTAAACAAAATATTTGTTATGGTATTTTTGGTATTTTGGTCAAACTCTAATGGATAATCATAAATTGGTTACGATATCCCTTTTGTATTTTAAAAACATGATAAAAATACAATTTTTATTTTTTTTTGTTTTTAGAAAATATGTATAAAAAATCTTTAGGATTTGTCCATGCAAAAAAAAAAAAAAAAACATATTCTTTTTGTTTTTGAAATGAGGGAATGTTTTGGATTTTTTTCAAAGTTTTTAAAGAAAGTCGAGTATTTTTAATATTGGTTTTGTATCTTACAATGTAAGTATATAGTCTAATATTAAATAAAATTGCTAGGAAAATGCACGAGAGACCTAAAAATACTTTTTTAAATAATCTCTGAATTTTTTAGATTTTTTTGAAGATTTTAAGGCTTTGTTTGACTAGGTATTGAAATTAAAAAAAAATCTAAAGACTAAGGGAAAGGCATTAGGGTGTGTTTGGCAAACATACCCTTAGCCGAGGGCTTAGGCTGATCGAGCTTAAGGTCCAGGTTGGGCTGAATGAAGGCCCAAACATTTCTTCCTTTATATATATATATATATATATATATATATATATATATATATATAAAGATGGGTTGGACCCAGCCTAGCCATATAGGATAGGTTAAGGGTCTAGTCCATCTTGTCCTTTGCTGGTAAAAATAAAATAGCAACTATAGGACATGAATTAATTATGTCCTGCATGCAACAAAAGCTTGCTAAAGAAAAAAGGAAGATAAAGTTACATGGCATAGCATGTTGTCGCTACTGGTGGCGCTGGAGAAAGAAGCTACGACCACAGCTGTTGGCACTGAGGGAACGAGATGGAGGCTTATGGTGTTTCTTAGGTTAAAGGTTTGTTTTCGTTGCTAGTGGGGCTGCTCTTGAAAGGAGTCTGATGCAAGGCTGGTCATGGTGAGGAGAAAAGATCGCTTGCTGGAATTAATGAATGGTGAGGAATATTATGGTCTTCTTGTTAAGGGAAGTTGAGCTATTGTGGGTGTTGCTGAAAGCTACTGTGAATAGTAGAGGTTGTCGTGGCGTGGTGATCCTAATTGAGGTTGGCGGTGGTACATGTGAAGTTGATGGCAGTGACAAGTTGTGGTGGTGTCGCCGAGGGAAGAGAATTTGTTATGCTGAGGTATTATGTGGATATATTTTTTACAGTAAAGAAGAGGGAAATGAGAGGTTGGTTTTTTGTGGTGAGGCTGCTAGAGGTTGAAAATGGTGTTGTTTGGTTTTCACTGTGGGGAAGGAAAAGAGAGGGTCACGATTTTAAGTTAAAACAGAGGGGATATTGTTTGAGGCAAGGAAAAGAAGGAAGGTGGCTTTGTTCCTTCTTCTCTTTTTTAGAAAAAATGGTGTAGGGGTTTACTTTTGGGTTCTCCCCCTCCTTTTTTTTTTTCAATGGATTTCACCATTATTTATAAGTGTTGAAAAAAGAGCATGAATGTTTATCTTGCATGAATTTTGAGCCTTGATTCAAATAGGAAAGATCTCAATTGTTGGTCAAAAGTTACCATCATAAGCTGTGAAATTGGGTTGCACGGGCTGACTGGGTTAGTATCTTTGGGGCGTCGGCGTGGTAGATACAAAGGTTACCACCTTGTGAAAATCACGTTGAGGCATAGTACAATGTTGGTCCATGATAGTGATGCCTTGTTTGTCCTGTTTGGTAGAGAGATGATGCATTAAATGCCTTTGAAAAGTAGTCACTCGGGCAGCCTTTCTAGTACAAAGGTTGAAGATGATGAACAATGCTAGACAATGCGTCATCTCCACTATTATTTTTTTACTTTTGTTGACCAAAATGATATTATTTTTATCCAAAACACATCGTTTTTTTCTTCAAAAAAATACAAAAACACATCATTTTATTTAAATGAAACAATGTCGTTTTGGTGATTAGGGTTAGTTTAGGTTTAAAACTCATGTTTCCATTTCAGCTCTCAACCTTTCAATTTATTCAATTGAGTCCTCAATTGAATTTTGATTCTAAGAATCAATTCAATTTCATCCCTGCCAATTATTAAAATGACCCTTTGAGTTTAGTGTTTTTTTCAACTTGATCCATGGTCTTGGATATTTTCAATTTCATCCTTGATTAACTTTTAAACTTCTAATTTCTTCAATTTTATCCTTAATTGTACCTAATTGGATCCTTGAATTAATGCGTTTTTTGTAAAAAGATCCTTAGTCTTGAATTTCTTAAATTTGGCCCATAATTTACCCCTAAAACTTTGATTTTTTTGCAACTTTATCCTTGATTTCATCTAATTGAGTTTGAAAAAAATTAAATATGATCCTTTAAAATTCCAAGCTTCTTAATTAAACCCAAATTAAGGTTTCAAACTTAATTTTTCACCAATTAAATCTCTAATAAAATTAATTTAACTCATTAAAAGCCTAATTAAGTCCTTGCATTGAATTAATTCTTTTAATTTATCTCAAATTAATTCTAGAATTTAATTAAATATTTAATTAGACTTATAATTAAATCAAATTGGCCTATTGAATACCTATTTAAGTCTTCAGACTTAATTTTTATGCAAATTCGTCCGATAATCATTAAATTTAATCTTGAATTTGCATTATCTTTTAATCTTGAGTATAATGGGATACCTAAAAACTTACTCTTTAATTTTTATGACCATTTAAAATCTCATTTAAGATTGGCATTGTGGCATATAAATTGGAGTTACCCCCAAAATCTAAATTACATCAAGAGGTTCAGCTATTTAAATAACTTAAAGGCCATGAATAAAAGTATCACATGATTATCTCGAACTAAACAACCAAGTATATCCTACAAACGTTCATAAACCCATCACAAGATTTCAAACTACAGCACGTAATATATATCAATCACTCTTTGAAGGTAATTGAGCGACTTCGAGGGATTAGATGGAAGGAACCTTCACTAAGAAAGGAATGCATTGATTTTAGGCCCTTCTTATCTTCATTTAGCTTCAAGTGAGAGAGGATTTCCATAGAAGTACACATGAATCTATTTCTAGTAATTCAATATACCTCTTTCCCTACGAGATCGCTTTAAAGATGCAAAATATAAGTATAAGTTTAATCTGCTTGTGGTATTGGTACTTTTAAAACGGTGGTTCATTTTTCGTTGTCTTCTCCAAACAAAAAATGGAAATTTTCTTCCAAACTCTCGTCTCTGGGCTTTCTATCCATGTGAATCTACCTCGACTTCGCCCGGCCTAGGAAAGGTCCCCGGGCCAATGTTTTATTATCCAAAAATTTAATTTCATGGCTTGAGTTTTAAGAGTAGTTTTCCACTTATATATATATGTATATATGTATATATATATGTATATATGTATATAACAAGGAGTGGAGTTAGAGAAAATCCCTCCCCGACTAGGATAGCATGTTTTCATGTTTGAAACTCCAGGTATGGTCTTCGTTGATAGTTGCTTTTAGCTTACTCACTATCTTTTTCTTTCTTTCTAGTTCTTTCCCCTGTACTATATATAAGCCGTCTGCCCCAGCACATCTAACCAACTCGCATGGTTCATCGGTTCCACTGACTAGACCCTCAAATTGAAGATCACTATCC
>Ga0325411_1005923_pt1 | contig 13479 bp, 14 predicted proteins | sample PopdelMetagenome_13_FD_206181 | JGI IMG/M metagenome (GOLD analysis project Ga0325411, IMG submission 206181) | Populus deltoides microbial communities from Bellville, Georgia, United States - Xylem-PdIQD-R4 | ecosystem: Host-associated > Plants > Phyllosphere > Stem > Wood/Secondary xylem... | reverse complement strand
ATTTGAGAAGAAGAGTGGTGAGAGAGGGAAGACATTTGGGAGAGGGGGGCGGCTGAGAGCTGAAGGATCGAGAAGTATAGTTTTAGGGTTTTCTTTTATAGTGGGTTTAGATGTTGGTTGAACCGGTTCAGTTTGGTCCGGTTCAATCGGTTTAATATTTCAAAAACCAAAACCGAACTAAACCGGTTTTTTCTTAAGCTTTTTAATCAGTTTATTCAGTTTTATTTTTTAATTTGGTTTTTTCAGTTTAACTGATTTTTTGATTTTTAAGATGGAGTGTAGCTATCACTTGGGGAGCACCGCAACACCATCAATAAGGGGAAAATGATCAGCAGAATGTCCTGAAGCACCAATTATATATGTATAATACTTCAATAATAACTCATTCATGTGTAATATGTTATGAGATACCAATGATTCTGGACGATCACCGAGTCTTGTAGATAGCTAATGAAACCATGACAGGATCTGGTCTTTCAATAACGGTACCTTTGAATTTTTCGAAAGGCATCATAGTTGAAGCCCAAGATGTTCAGGAGGGGACAGTTCCTTTTTACTCTTTTGCTGCTAAAAGCATGAAATACTCATGACATGACATAACAGCTACACTGCTTATATATATATATGTATCTCTCATTTTTGGGCAACTTCTGTTTGGATAATCCTCGTGACATGATATAACAGCTACACTGCATACATCTTTGCACCCTTTACCTTGTTCTAGTCGTTCGATGATAAATTTTCACGGGGTTTTATTAATACATTGCATAGTTGCCTAAATATGGCTAGACAATGAAAATCTCATAATAATCGAAGATTAAATTTCCCAGAAAACCAGAAAGGATCACAAGCAGCACATTTTAGGTACATATATAATGGTTCAGGGCATTCCACATTGCTGTTGATTAGCCCATTAGATCTGCTTTGACTAGTACTTAAGTATCGAGGAACAATCATGAGAAAAGGGTTCAAGTTTGATCAACAGAATCAAGGGATCCAAGCAGGATCTCTTGGACTAAAAGCTGATGCCTTAACACGGGAATTAAGTAACTTAAGAGCAGCATTCGACTTGATGCTCCTTGGTGTTTTATACTGATTGATTGATGCCCCTTGGCCAATGAAAAAATCCATTAGTGCCTCAAATGTGCCAGACTCCACCACACGTATCTCCAGTGGTCCTACAGACTTGTCGTGAGCACGGCATCGCCTGTACACATAATCAAGTTCTTCTTCTACACTAATGCAACATTCTTTGAGTAGTTTGACATCAAGTTGGGCTGAAAAGTCTGGGAATGATGCATCATGGAGAATTTCCCAATACAGCACATAGTGCCCCGGTACAGACGATGTGTCTGCATAGCTAGTGTATTCCACGAGGAGGGCATCATAGGGTTCCAGTAATTTCTTCGCAGCTGTGATGCTCTTGTGAAGATCTTCCTCGTTAGTTTTGTCATTGTCAATGCTGAGAACGACATTTCTCCTACAAATGAATTGGAATTGCGGGGCTTTATTGTGAAATCCTGTGACTCGGAGCACATCGCCTATACGATAACGATATAGCCCTGAATCATTCATCAAAAGATTATTTTTTGTGAAGCTTAATTTACAAGGGTAACATATTTATATGAAGAGCAATAGCAGTTTGAATCATGAAAGCTCCCGGTCCATTCAAATTACCTTCTCCAAAATCTCCCTCCTAGAATCCCACTTCATGTGGAATATAATTGGATAATGATCTTTCAGAAACAGAGACAAAATAATAATTATAAGCAGCACTAGCAACAGTAAGTTGTTAACGTTCTCTCCATGTTTGTTCAGAAAAATTGTCCAGTGCATGTACTTCACAAAAGTGACATCTTGGAGGATAATATTAGAGAGGAACCATAATAGATCAGCTAAGAAAGGCGTTTTCAGAAAATTACTTCCTCTGGGACCTAGATGACTTCGCAAACACTAAAATTGGAAAAGCAAAACCAATTAAGAGATGCTTCTTACCAGCAAAGGTAGTAACCACCAACTCATAGTAGGAGCCGAGTCTAACATTCACCAAATTGACAAGCTTGTCATTGGGCACTTCTCCTTCCTCATCTTTGTTCACTAACCAGGTCCCATTCTCTCCCAGATGTATAAACTCAAAATAACACATGTTAGGCAAGAGGGTAAAAGCCACGTCTGCAGGATCGCATAAAGGTTTCAAATTGACACCGAAATAACACTCTGAGGATGCATACATTGTACACACCAAGGGCAACTTCCCTTCACTATAATACTCAAGTGATGGTATATATTGTGCCATAGACCCAGTCACCACCGCCTCAATGTACTTAGCTCTAGGCCAAAGGTGACATAAAATTCCCTTCCATGATGTATTGCTACAAATATCCTCAATCTCATCCGCAAGAGAAGGATTCGGTGATGTTAGTAACATTGACATGCATGAACGACATTCAGGATCTGAGATGGTAGGATCTAAGTCACCACTGCGTATATCATTGCATAGGCGACCCCAGTTGCGCTCAAGAAATGAAATGGCTCGAAGAAAAGCTGACGCAAACACTGCTCCAAGCCTTAGGACTTGATGACGGTGAACTAGACCAGATAGCAACTGGCAATACATGCTCTGGTTGCTATCCTTGCATAGGATGGCTTGGTCCGGGCTAGTGAAATCGTTGAATGCATCACGGGTTCGGCACTTGAAGTGTTTGCTTTTGTAGTAACTAGTTAGCACAGTTCGAGCTGGTAAGCCACAGGGAGTAGACATTTCCGCCTTGATAAAGTACAGGAACATTGCTTTGCCCTCATCAAGACCAGAGATGTACCTGAAATGACAGTGTTAACCTAACATATACTGCTGGATTTAAGATTTTAATGACAAAGAAATGCTTAGAAGACAATAACATGATAACGGTCCCCAAATTAATATTGACTTGATTGATATTCATTTGCAGTTGCAACCACTCAATACACGTCTAATTATAATAGTACTATAAAGGGTAAAATCTCCTATGCAAGCGGAGACTCACAATAAAACAAAAGAATACCCCTCATCAGGGTTCCTTGCTCAACAAATAGGACAAGGCTAATTACTTTAGTTCTCCTTTTTGTGGAAGGTATGTTGGCTTCTAAGCTAATAGAGCATTTTAAGCACATACAAGACTCTGATTTTTTAAGGGAGATAGTCCTCAGAATTTCAAACAACTGATGCACAGCATCATGTCTTATCAAATATTCCAGTTCAGCATGCCCTTAATCAGTGAGTGCTACCGTTCATGCTCAGGATGAAGGGCCCACTGCTATTTTTGTCTGAAATTAACAGATGCTGATAAAAAGAGGGAAAGGACTAGTATTGCTTCTAGCTAGGTTACCCTAATAAAAATAATTTCTAAACATGCCCAGAAGATTAATAATGTTTTAGTGCAACTGATTTGTATCAAAACGTTAAGCACTATATAGAAACTGTAATAGACTCATAACTATATGATGCAGTTATAAATGTAGAGAAGATGTAAATAACTGGTTCATTATCGGCATGATGAGGTTATATACAAAGGTTCGGCGATCTAGATCTTCTGCTATTGATGGCATTAACTTAGGCTCTCCTGCAGAAGTCCCTGAACTGCAAATGCAGAATGACAGAATGTAAAATCAAAACCATGAAAAAAAATAAGGAAAGCATTTTATAAGTGAACAAGCACAAGAAATGTTATGGTGAAAGAGGGAAAGACCTGCATAACATCTCAGTAACAGGATGACCGGTGACAAGAGAAGAGTCTTCTCCAGTAGCAATCCTTTGGATATAAGGACAGACATCCTTGTAAGTAATGACAGGGACATGGAACTTAAACTCGTCTACGTCCTTTGACCCCTTCATGTACTTACTCAAATACTCAGTTTCCCCATTTTGCATTAAGATCGCTTTCAGTATAGTTTCCTGAACTTCATCAGCCTTCTCTGTGAGCCTCTCAATTTCTTTCAACGCAACCCAACCTTTGTACTCCAATTTCTTTCCATCCATGATAAAAATAGAAGAGGAGGTGATACAAGGACTATAGTTGTTGTTGAATAGGTGCTGAAACCAATGGGTCTATATATAATAAGAAATTAAGGAAGTCTAGGATGTTTGTGTTCTCATGAGCATCGCTACAATGATGATGGTTAAGAGCACTAATGGCCTTGTGCCAGTGCTAAAGCATCCCTCACACTACGTTAGTTGGATGCTTCTAGCACATAGATAGCATTTTTTTTTCTTTTCCTTTTTTTTTTTCCTTTCTTAATTAGAACATCATTTTTTTTTCTTTGAACATCATTTCAAGCTGATTGGAAAACATTGTCACATGTTCCATTTGTAATGCGGACCTCACAAGCATTTGAAGAATTTTTTTGTAAAAAAAAAAAGCGTACAGGAACATGTTTGATAAAATAAACTCTGTAACACCACCCTTTTGGTGAAATCAGTTGCAAGCTCCTGCACGTTTGTGATGCAACATCGAGAACTTCAGATTTTCATCCTAACTAAACTTGAAGAAAAATCTAAAGTCATTCCATCGGTAAATCCCAATCTACTGTAAGAATATTTTTGGTAATTCTTAAAGAAATTCTGACAATTAATTGAACAACATGAGAGAACATGTTAGCCAGATTTATGCCATCAAAACTCGTAAGCCATCATATTCTAGTGATATATATATTGGCGATTAGAATCAGCACACGCATGTCCCATCCATTACCTGACGCGAATGCATGTATGATGCACGTGCGCGCATATATGTATGTAAATGCATGTGCATGCACACATGCATGTAATCACAAACACATCAGCGCATATCATGCATAACTATTCACATAAATTTCTGGCTGACTACAAGCTAGGAGGTGCTAACATATTATTTGCGGCTACTGTTCTTTGATAATGCCATCAAAACACAAAAATTAAGGAACCTTGCTTCATTTCTGTTATAATAGCCAGCATCTTCAACAATTTTCCAACGCAAGAAAGATCATATGTGACAGTTTAAGTTGCAAGTATCAAAGGTCATTCAAGGTTTCCCCTTAAAATAAAGTTATTCCCAAGTACCACATGCATGAAAACATATTCGACTAGAAGGAATGGCAGCCTCTTTTCGCTGATGGTATTTTATCAAAGCTTGTGATGGAAAAAGGAAGAAACAATCTCAACCTTACAAGTTTAAGATGCTTGATCTTAGAGGATGCATGTCTGAATATATCCTTATCCAAATAAATATCAAGAAAGTTAAGTTGAGACCTTTTATAATATACGTACAATCAAAAATGTTGGTGCTCGCCGCATCTGTTACGATCTTTCTTTTCTTTTCTTATTGTACTCTTAAAGACATGGTGGACGTCTGCCGACACTCTTCTTCTCCACCACAAAACAATTCTAGCTAGGCAGTAGTGCCTAGTGCAATATAAATCTTTATCCACAACTGGAAATTTTGTGATAATGCATGAAAAAGTGAACTTTCCTAGGCCTTGTTTTTTCCATGAGTAGATGGAGAACAGCGCATGTCATCACACAAATCATGATGTCCTCCATACCCGTTGTAGATATTCTTCGTACATATGAAGTTACAACACTCATCGACCGTAGAATCCTCATTTGCTTGTGTACGTGCTGCAAAAACATTGAGATTCTTACCAATGGATATCCACCTCTGGAATTTTTTCATCTGTCACTATTAAGTATTGACAAGTTAATACCATATCATCAGAAACAGTAGAAAAAAATTAACCAAAGAAATGGTGAGAAGAGCGTATAGGAAGCTCTGGTTGAATAAAAAAGCTGATGATCAAGAAATACGAGGAAAGGTTTAGAAAGAAGAATTGATAACTTAATTTGTTACGAATATGTAATTTTCTCATAACTAGGATCATATTCGATGAAGCATGGTTTCCAGTCAAATAAAGTTGTGTAACTCAGCAAACACTGAAGACTTATCACGTGATGATTTAATATTAAAACACTCCAATGGAGCTTCTTTCTTTGCAAGTAGAATTTTACATGGCTTCATCTGGTTAGACTCCATTTCTTTTTTATGTAAGCCACGTAAAAGATTAGTTGGGGAACAACCCCAGGACAAAAGAAAGAGTAAAGACAAATGCTTCCTGTAAAGAATGCTAACGCGATCATTGTTCTAGAGAACAGAATAATGGATCGGAGGCAGCCTTTTGGACACAATGGGCTGGAAAATAAACAAGAGCTAAAAATATATGAAACCATCTTTCACATGAAAAGTAGGTTGGCTTTCTTTCGGAAGTGTGGAAGTGAGGACACAGTGGTATGTTTTATTCACATAGATGATCACTCATTTTGAAACCTCAATCTGGAAGAGAATATTGTGAGCTGGTTGAGAAATGTAATTAAATTGTACTCGTACAAGCTTTAAATCCATTTTATTAAATGAAATCCATTTTATCCACCTTTGAATAAATTTACTTCAAAGAGTTTTTCCACCTTATGAAATTTTCAATATAAACGGTTCACTTTCTTGAATTTTTTTGTGTTCAGTGGATTTATTATTATAGAATGTATATATAGGAAATATTATAGGCACTACTCTAGTATTGGAATCTTTACCTTAACTATTATATATTGCCCTACACATATAAATAGAAAAGAATTGGCTAACTAAAGGTTAAGTCTCCTACTTTTTCTTAACTTGGTATCAGAGCCTTCTGCCATCAGAACTCCTCTCTCCCTCTCCCAAATGGATTCTGTTGTTGCTGTTGTTGCTGACTTCACCCTTCACACCGGCATTGCAACCCAGACGGCCAGCCACCCACAAGCTATTGTCAGTGGTGTTCTTCCACAGCAGCAGCCTCCTTTGCTTGCAGAACACATCAATAACTATTCTTCTCATGTTTCTGTCATTCATCTTCATATTATGGGAACATCAACTCCAGCCATAGTAGTTTATTCAACATCTAACAAGTTGTTTCGTTGAAACTTACAAACACAAATTATCTCTATTAGCAAATGCAGATGAAGTCATATCTTCTTAAACAAAACGTTTTTTATTTTATTGATGGCTTGGTGTCGTGTCCTCCATCTCATGAACCAACACGTTACACCTGACCTTATAACTACGACTGATTCTGCATCATATCTTGGTAATGATCATTTTGCATGTTAGTGATGGTAAGGGCCTTGCCATATTACATATTGGACATAACATATTTCATTCCCCCAAAACACATTTTTAAATTATTTAATGTTCTTCACATGTTTTATATTACCAAACCGCTACTTTCTATTCAAAAATTTTATCGCGATAATCATGTTTATTTTGAATTTCACACTTCTATGTTTTATGTCAATGATCTCATCACCATTAAAGTGCTCCTTTCCAGTCAGAGTAGTGATGGTCTCAATGTCCTATCTAAGTCTTTTGCCACATCAATCCCTCAAGTGTATTGGTCTCCTTGCATCTTTGTGACTGTTGATCTGTGGCATCATCATTTGGGTCATCCTACTTCCTGCATTTTAAATTTGTTAGTTTCCAAAAATAAACTAGTTTGTACTTCTAGACGCTCTCTTACTCAATGTCAAGCTTGTCTACTAGATAAGTCGTTGCGTCTGTCGTAGAGACCTACGGGTCACAAAACTACTGCCCCACTTGATTTAATATTTAGTGATGTTTGGGGCTCTACTCTTATGTTTTTTTCTAATGGTTTTTGTTACTTTGTTATTTTTATTGATGCGGAATACCAAACATATATGGTATTACCCTCTTGTTGCAAAATCTGATATGTTCTCTACTTTTCATTGTTTTTAAACATTTGTTGAGCGTCAATTTTCACATAAAATTAAATCTATCCAAACTGATTGAGATGGTGAATATTGTAAGTTACATCAATTCTTTCATGCTATTGGTATTCATCACAGGTTAATTTGTCCTCATGTCCATGAACAGAACGGCACCGTTGAGCGTCGTCATCGGCATATTATCGAAACTGGCATCACCCTTTTAGGCCAATGTAGTGCACCATTACGACTTTGGAACTATGTTTTTGAATCATCGGTATATCTTATTAATCATGCCTATTTTTGTTCTCCAAAAAAAATCTTTGTTTGAGTGTATGTTTCGTCATACTCCTGATTATAACTTTCTAAGTACTTTTAAGTGTCTGTATTTCCCTTTTTGGAGTTCATATCATGCTCATAAGTTGGATTTTTGTTCCTCTCCATGTGTGTTCTTAGAATATAATTCTTCTCATTTTGGTTATCGTTGTCTTGACTTAGCATCTCAACGTATTTATATCTCTCGTCATGTTAGTTTTCATGAAGATGTGTTTTCTTTAGTGAATTTTAAACAGATAACACAACAACCGATTACCTAACCACAACCTACACGCCTCTCAACCTTGAATCCTCCCCAAAACTTTCAGCGTACTGTCCCACAAACTCGCCAAACCAGCACCCTTGACTAGTCATCTATCGCACCTTTTCTAACCCACCACTTGCCCACCGGGTCTGCAACCATTTCATCGCCACCCAGCCCTGTCATACTGTCACCATCTGCTTGTTTTTATAATAATCATTATGCAGGAATAGGTTCTCCCTCTATAAAAGTTCATGCTTCCAGGTCTATTACTATAGAACAGACCGGTTCTGCAACAGGTTCTCCGTTGTCTGCTGTGCAATCCGGCCCCTCGACAGGTTCCCCAACAGATCTACAACTCTGTGTCGATCTCTCCTTATATCCTCTCCAACATCTCACAGATACAGGTTCTTCTCCCCCTTGACCTGCTGCTCGTTAACATCACATGGCCCTCAGTCCTCGGCAGCCAAAAACAACACTATTAACAGCGTCTGTCACCGTCATTGATCCTTTAATATGTCGGGTAGTGTCTCCTCCTAACCATGAACCCATTACTTTTACTGATGCTAATATGAGGTCTGGCATAGTACTATGCGCGAGGAAATTCAGGCCTTGCGCACTAACAAAACTTAGACCTTGGTTCCCTTTCATCCATCAATGAATATTGTTAGTAGTCGGTGGGTGTACATAATAAAACATCATGTTGATGGCAACATTGAGAGGTATAAGGTGTGCCTAGTTGCTAGAGGCTTTACTCAACAAGAAGGTATTGATTACTTTGAAACTTTCAGTCTTGTTATCAAGCAAGCGACAGTCAGACTAGTCTTCTCCATTGTAATTTCACGTGATTGGAAGATTCATCAGCTTGATATCCATAATGTCTTTCTCAATAGAGTTCTTGATTAAGAGATTTACATGAAACAACCTTCAGGTTTTTTTGATTTTGCCCTTCCCTCTCATGTGTGTAGATTGTATAAGTCTCTATATGATTTAAAACAGGCTCCGCAGGCTTGGTACACTCGTCTGAATGATTTTTTGCTTTTTATTGGTTTTCGTGCTTCCAAGGTTGACACCTTTTTATTTATCTTCTCTGTTGGTACTGACATTTATTTTCTCCTAGTGTATGTTGATGATAATCTGCTTATGAGTAGCAACTCTATTATGCTTAAACGCCTAATACAGTTGTTGAGCTCAGAGTTTAAGCTTCATGACTTAGATGTTGTTCATTATTTTTGGGCATTGAGGTTCAGGAAAGAGAAAACTCAAGAAAAAAAAGATGTACAGGTTGAAAATTAAAAAAAAAAATTCTCACAGCCAAGGTACAAGGTAAGATTGGTTGTGATAGGTTTTGGTCAGAAGAAAGGTATTGATTTTAAAGAAATCTTTTCACCAATGGTTGAGATGTCTTCAATCCAATTTGTGCTTAGTTTAGCAGCAAATTTGAATCTTGAAGTTGAACAGCTTGTTAGATGAGAAGATCTACATGGAGCAATCTGAAGGGTTTGAAGCGAAAAGCAAAAAGCAACTAGTTTGCATGAAGAAAAAGAGTTTGTATGGGTTGAAGCAAATTAAGGCAGTGGTATAAGAAGTTTAATTCTTTCATAGTGGAGCATGGTTATGATAAGACCACTTATGGATGATATGTTGAATGTTGGTCATGATGCTAAGAAGATTCAAAGTTTGAAGGGAGAGTTAAGTATGTATTTTAAAATGAAAAACTTAAAACTAAAAAAAACAAATTATTTACATGATGACTAAGCATGATAAGAAGAATGGAAAACTTTGGTTATCTCAAGAAAGATATGTTCAAAATATATTGAAGAGGTTCAACATGACAAGTCCAAATCTATTAGTTCTCCACTTGCAAGCCACTTTAAGTTAAGTTCTTAACAATGTCTTTTAAGTGATGAAGAAATAAATGAGATGACCTTATGCATTCGCATTTAGTAGCTTGATGTATGTTATGGTTTTGCACAAGGTTGGATATAGTTCATGTTATTGGTATGGTCAATAGATTCCTTTTTAATCCTGAAGAGAACATTGGTTAATGATGAAATGGATACTTATATATCTCAAAGGTACTTCTACTTATAGTTTATGTTTTGCCAATGATAAACCTATATTAGATGGATACACAGATGCATATATGGCTGGTGATATTGATTTTAGAAAGTCCATATTAGGATAGTTAACAACCTTTGTAGGGGGAGGAGCAATTTCATGGCAATCCAGGTTGTAAAAATATGTTACATTATCTACTACAAGTGCTAAATGCATTGCTTTTACTGAAGGGGGGGAAAATAGTTATTATGGATGAAAAAATTCTTGCATGAACTTTGTCTAGTGCAAGAGAACTTTATGTTGCACTGTGACAGTCAGTGTGCAATTCATCTTAGTAAGCATCCTACTTTTCATTTTTTATCAAAGCACATTAAAGTTGGATACTAATGGATTCAAGATGCTATAGAGATGAAGTTCTTTGTTGTTGACAAGATCCATACTAATGACAATGTGTTAGATGTGATGACCAAGCCTTTTCTAAAACGGAAACTTGAGTTTTGTAAAAAGGCAAACGAGCTTAGTAAAGCTCCCTAAATGAGTCGGGAGATGGTGAATTTCTTACATGATACGTGAAAGGGGGATTTATTAGGTGGTCCTGCTCTATGTGAAGTGGACCACCACATATATAAAATGAAAGAAAAGATTGTGCAGAAATTTGTCAGCTTAAGCATAGTTTGTTTAATCTCTGATTTGCAACTCATTTACTATTAAATCAAGCTGAAATTTTAAAATAGATTCCAAATGCACAACCTTTCATTACATACGGTTGGATTGAAGATTAGAGCTGTCTAAGTTGGTTGTTTCATCATAAAATGAAGTTGTTAGTTTTGTGAGGATTTCCGAACTTTTTCTCTTTAATTTTGTTGTATTCTAAGAATATGTTATTCTTGATGAATTATATGTCATAGTCCTTAGTTTTAACTAAGAAAGATCACTTTTTTATTTCATTATTTGTTGATAGTAAAAGTTTTAAGGATAACTAAGGTTCTATGGTTTTTTCCACATCAAATTTTTCAGGTGAAAAGTCTTGGTGTTGATTTGTTGCGATTGGTTATTTAATTTTATTGCTTTGTTAATCCTATTTTAATTGTACAAAAAAAAATTGAAACTTGTGAATTATAAATTTAGTTATATTAGTGATTTTTCACAAATCAAACAGGTTTAAATGTATTTTTGTGTTAAATTAACAGGGAATTGCATGTGATATCTTATTTATTATTCCTCAAAGCTTTTCAAAGTAACACAGTTCAAACAAGCATCCTTGGATCATAAAGCAAGTGGGCAATTTTGAAATAGGCATAGTAACTCTTGCATCAATAATCAAATCATTAATACCAATTCAAGGGGAAGAACATTTATTGGTAAAAGGGACATACAGTATAATGATATCCCTGCCGCTGCCAGACTTCAAATTCCTTCTTTTGCTACTGACAATAAAGGGCAGCATCTCCCTGCCATAAAACAAGCCCAAACAATTCTCTAATCAGCATTACAAGATTCTCCTAATCAGATGGTTAATTTTAATTTCTTGCACTAATTCGTTAACTCTAGCCAAAACATGGCAACATTGCAAAACACTGCTAGTAGTGATGTTCGCCAAAGAGCATAGATGCGTTCACATTCCTGGAAAAAGATGGAGAATAGCATCTTTAATCTTGTTTAAAATTGCTTTTGAATTGGTCAATAAACAGAGCAGCATAAAGAAAACGAAACTACACTTTCTCTAACTGTAAAAATCACAGCAATATAACCAGTGGTCTAGTGGTAAGAGTTTGATATTAAAGGATTTATTTTCCCTGTGATCTCAAGTTTAAGCCATGTGGTTGCTAATATGATGGCCGCTGGAGACTTACATAGTCGTTAACTTTAGGACCCATGAAATTAGTCGAGGTACGCGCAAACTGATCCGGACACTCACATTAATTAAAAAAATGCTGACATTACACGCAGTTGTGTTTGGTATTGTGGTTGCTGTTGTGGTTGTGATTTGAAAAAAGTTGTTTTTATAAAAAGTACTTTTAGTTGAGGTTGGTTTGAAAAAATATATGTTTGGTTAAAACTGTGATTGAAATTGAGGTTGAACTAAAAAATAGTTTAATGTGTTTGGTTAAGAATGCTTTTCAAATTGAGGTTGTAAAATAATTTTAGAAAATATATATTAATATTGATGGTTTTTAATTTAAATATTATAGATTTAACTACTGTTATTACATCATGAAATAAATAATATTTTTTATAAAATATTTTTTATTATTCCATTAAATTATCTACAATTCCTTCACGTATGAAATACATCGACAGGTACTACAGTTTTCTTAGTTTCTTAAGCGCGCAACAACATCAGGTAAAATATTATCAGAAATAAAATTAGAATTGCTATCTCCATCTAATTTATCATTAGTGTCATTAGCTAACGTTAAATACAAATTTTTTAAATAAATCACAATTAAAAAGAAAAAAGAAAATATTTTATTTTATTTTACTGGGTCGGATAGGTTGGTAGTTATGTTTTAAAATATATTAAAATAATATTTTTTTAATTTTATAAAATTTATTTTTGATATTAATATATAAAAATTTATCATACTCGGAAAAAAAACCTCATCATCTTGCGATTCCCTTCTAATATAGTTATATAATGTTATTAATGCAACTATAATTTAGTTGTGGATTTTTAAAAAATAAATTTAAAAAAATATATATATGATTGAAAATATTATACAATAAATTTTTATATATAAAATAAATAAAAAAATCTATAAATATATTCTAGTTTTTACAAAATTAAAGTTTAAATGTAATTATCCGTGAATTAAAAAAAAATAGGTGTACATAAACAGATATTATAATAATACTTTTGGTAGTGTCTTTTGGTCAACTAGCAAAAAGAGTAAGGAATTACTGCCTCCATGCTTACACAAAAAAATCATCTCAACAGGCAATGAACTCTCTTTTGTTATGACAGACCGATCCTTGTTCCTCAAGGATCAAGAGAGACACTAAGGTATAGGACCCACCATAGAAGGATTTTCAGCATGATGGCCCTCGACACACCAGACTACCAAGTCCAACGGCCATT
>Ga0325411_1005920_pt1 | contig 13488 bp, 9 predicted proteins | sample PopdelMetagenome_13_FD_206181 | JGI IMG/M metagenome (GOLD analysis project Ga0325411, IMG submission 206181) | Populus deltoides microbial communities from Bellville, Georgia, United States - Xylem-PdIQD-R4 | ecosystem: Host-associated > Plants > Phyllosphere > Stem > Wood/Secondary xylem... | reverse complement strand
GTTATTTTGAAATTGAAAATAAAATTATTGAGGTTTTTATAATGTTTTTAGATAAAAATAAATTAAAATTTGAATTTTAATAACCAAGAAACTTGGGTCTTAATTTTTCAGTTACTAGAGGCTATCAAAATATATTATAGTAAACAATATGGTATTTTGTTCATCACATGTTATTGTTTTATTTAAAAAAAAACTTTGGCATCACCTTTAAAAAAAAGGCACGTGGCTTGCATTTTTAAGTCTAGACAAGCCCGTGAGTCTTTCTTCTTTTGGATCAAGCACGTGGGTTTAAGCCTAAGTTGTTGATGTTCATTTACAATGCTCTTAAAAATTGATTATATATATATATAATAAAATTATTTTTGGATAATTAATTACAATGATATTTTTTTTAAATATAATTAAATTATGTCATTATCTATAAATAAAACTCAAGCTTTTTATGGTAATATTTGCAATTATTTTATGAATAATTAAATAGAAATCTTGTATGCAATTTTTTTTAAATATTCAATGAAAATAGAATATATATTTTGTTATTTTTTAGTATGAATTTTAACATGGTTTTCACAAATTAATTACTCTTTTATTTTATTTTTTTCATATAAACACATAAAAATTGTAAATATATGAATTTTTTATTTTTTTATTGATACTTGCCTTTTAGATAATGATAAGATTTTTATTTTAAAAAACATGTTTTCTTTAAAATAAAAAAATAATGCATAATTAAAAGAGGATTTTGACTCAAGAAATAATTTTTTTTTCATGAGTTTACATTACTAGAATTCTTGCCAATGCTTATTTTAATTACATTAATGTGTTTATTAAAAACATCATGTTGTTAATAAAAAAAGACTTATTTAATCAAAATAAGAAAATAAATGCATAGGTAAGAAATGAGGATTTTGACTAAACAAATAAATTTTTTCTCTAATTTTTAAATCTTTGAAGTTGTTTTAAATATTTATTTTAATTATTATAGGATTAAATAAAAATTGATTTCTGCTTCGCTCATTCCTTTATTTAACAAGTTATTATATCTATTCTATGTAGCCTACATAGCAAACACTTATAAAATATTTATATGTTCATTTATTATCAACTTTGGGCTTTAATTCTTCATCATATATTTTTTAATTTATTGCACTATTTTTTTTATTTTTATTAGTAGAGTGAAAAGACAGAAAAATAAAATAAAAAAAATATTAGAGGTGTTTAAGAGTGTGATTATAGTTATTTTTTAAAATATTTTTTATTTAAAAATGTATTAAAATAATATTTTTTATTTAAAAAAATTTATTTTTAATATTAGCATATTAAAATAATTTAAAATTATTAAAATATATTAACTTAAAATAAAAAAATAAAAAAATTAATTGTTTTTAAAAATATCTTAAAAATATAAAAACAAACAGTTTCAAGTGCCCTGTACATGGCACTGTCACCGCCTTTTTAGGCACTCACTTCTCCCCGCCATTTCTTGATCCCTAAAACCAAGGACTCCCTTTCAAATTCCAACCCAAACAACTCACTCATTTGCTTTTGACCCTGAAATCTTCTCTCTCTTCTCTTCATTGCCGCCACCATCAACCTCCATTGTTTTCTAACATTCCGCTCTCATTCTCAAGCTCCCATTGGATTGGATGGTCTTTTTTACCGATAAGATTCTTAGTTTTTTTTCCCTTTCCAATTCTTGCCATATATTCTTGTTCCATCAAGGTTTATAATTTTCCATCATAAAGGATGCCATAATTGATCCCCAATGGATTAGTCCAAATTTGAGTGCTCAAAGAAATTGGAATGTGGGTTCTTAATTAGTTGTCATTGGGTGGTCTTTCCAAAATTTGTAGTTTGGGGACCTACAAAGACTTGTGGAAATGAGTGCACTGAAGATCAGTAGTATTTGTCGGGTGTCACGTTTTCTGTTGTTTCTTATTGTTGTTTTCAATCTATCACCAAATGCATTTTGTGTTGATGGGGATGATTATAGTCAAACAGGCAACCCAGCATTGCTTCCTATTATTACTGATACGATCTACAGAAGGCTTTCAAATCTCTCTGTAGTGTTCGGTGATGATATAATGGATAGTCTGAGTTTTTGCATCAAGAATGTGTGAGTACTGTTTCTTTTCATATCTAGCCTTGCTTTGCTTTAATTATTTATTTATCTTTTTTTATAGTGAATTCCTTGACTTCCAGGAAAGCTGATTGGAAAAGAGCATTCGATTTTGAAGGAGACTTGGATTTCATAACTAATTGTATCAAGAAGATTAAAGGTATGACCATTTAGACTATTCATTGCCGTGATGCTTTCTATATGGATAAATAATGCAAAAATGACATATGAAGCTTTACAATTTTGACATTTTCAAAGATTCATGCCATCATTATTCAAAGAGGGGGGGGGGGGGGCAAAAACACTGTTTTGGTCTGTTTGAAGGAGTGAAAATTGCAAATGAAAAATGCATCAGCTTCTTGTAAGAAATTGAACGAAGGTGTTGCATGAAAATGTACGTCATATCCCCCAGAAATGACCAACTTGCCATTCAGAAAAACTACACCAAGTCACATATGACGATGAGATGCTTGGATGGTTTGCTTGCCAAGTTATGGTGGACAACAGGATGATAAACAAAGTCCATTGGAAACAAACATTTCAAGTTTATTTTGTTGAGGGTTCCTTCGCTGTGCTGACAAATTTTGTATGCTTGTATTTGTTTGCCTAGTTTTTCATGATGGTTTGTGATTCACTGAACAGGAGATATCACTCTGAGATTGTGTACAGCAGCAGAAATCAAATTCTACTTCGGTAGTCTCTTTGGGCAGGGGACAACAGATCAGACTCACTATTTAAAACCAAATAAGAACTGCAATTTATCCTCGTGGCCTAATGGGTGTGAACCAGGATGGGGTTGCAGTGCTAATCCAAATCAGAAAATCGATCTCTATAATTCAAAGGACATGCCTTTAAGGACTCGTGACTGTCAACCGTGTTGTGAGGGATTTTTCTGCCCCCAAGGCCTTACCTGCATGATACGTGAGTATAGTTGCTACTGCTGTTTTTGCAATGTACAACTATACATGTCCATGATCTTCCAGTGCCCTTTCTTATTGTTCTTGTGGTCTTGTAAATTCAGCTTGCCCATTAGGTTCTTATTGTCCATCCGCAAAGCTTAATAAAACTACCGGAATGTGTACCCCGTAAGTTCGTATTTTTGTCCTTGAAATCCTTTTCTCTTCCTCTTCCAAACCATTTGTGGTTTGTCATAGAGCGTAATATTTATTGGTAGAGAAATTTTGCAGATATGGTTACCAAATACCCCCTGGACATCCAAATCATACTTGTGGTGGTGCAGATGCATGGGCTCCTGTTGCGACGAGTAGTGAAATTTTCTGTGCACCAGGATCATACTGCCCAAGAACAACGCTTAAAGTTCCTTGCAGTAGTGGGTATTGTTTTCTTTATCCCAAAACTCAAAGTATTTAATCGCTCACAACATGAATCTGTTGCTAGATAATGTCAAGCTTGAATCTCATTTGATGGTGCACCATTGTAGTGCTTAGCATCACTATCTAATCTTTTGTATTCATGAATACAGACATTACTGCAGGATGGGCTCCACTTCTCAAATATGTAAGTTTTTGGTTATTTCTGGTGATATGGAAACTTGTGATGTTTTAGAATTCAGTGCTGAAGAAAAAGGATTCTAGCTTTTCCAGTCTTCCTAGTCCTAGTAGTCTGCGAATCATGATGTTTGGCAGAACCAACGAGATCTCAGAGTCAAATCTCAGTAATAGGAAGCAAGCATAACGATAGAAGTAGATCATATGTTCTAAATACTTCTCATTTAGTAAATTTATCGATTTTGAATATAACAAAAATTACAGGGTTGTAATTTTCTTCTTACCACAAAATTTTCTGATAGTTAGATGCTTAAGTAAGAACCAGGAAACATTTTGCACCGACCTAATCAGTATATATACCACTCTAAGACAGTTTGAAGCACCACACCTTATATCAGCTACTGCTTGCAGATACTTTTTATCATCCTCCAGAACTCACTGTTTGTTATTTATTTTCGCTAGAATGCACATCTCAGAAAAAATTACTCATTTATTTTTACTTTGCAAGGCAAGGGATGGATATTTGACAACAAGATTTTGTTGGATCATTTTGCAGCGTGCTTCAAGTTAGTCACATGCCATCCTAATACTGCAAACCAAAACCTTCATGCATACGGAATCATGCTTATTGTAAGTTATCCTCATTTAGTCTTAGAAAAGAAATTTGATTGCAGAATAAAAAATTTCTGAATTGTGGCTTTGAACTTATATTTGCTTTTGATACCATGTCATTCAGAATTGACTTTAGGGGACTTCATTTCATTGCTCTTTTAACTTACACTGATGAATCTTGAAAACTCTTTACTACAAAAAAAAAAGAAGGAAGGTCCTCCATAATGAAATTTAGCATCCCCTTTCAAAATACTTGTTGATCGTTCCTTGTGGATTAACTGGATCCGCCAGTATCTGACATTGTTCACTTACCTGTGCAGGCTGCAGTGACTACTCTTCTTCTCATTATTGTTAACTGCTCTGACCAGGCTCTCTCTACACGAGAAAAAAGAGCAGCTAAATCCAGAGAAGCCGCAGCAAGGCAAGCACGAGAAACTGCACAAGCACGTGAAAGGTGGAAAGTTGCAAAAAATGTTGCCAAGAAAGGGGGATCCGCGCTGCAAGCACAGTTGTCCCAGACATTTTCTCGCAGAACATCTGGATTTAAAGCAGAGCAGCCAAAGGTTTCAGATGTGGGTAAATCTGAGGCTGCTTTGTTACCACCTATGCCTTCAGGTACTGCAAGTGCATCATCCGAGAAAGCAAAGAAAAAAGATCCAAGCACCCTTACAAAAATGATGCATGCTCTTGAAGATGATCCTGATGGTCAGGAAGGATTTAAATTGGAGATTGGAGACAAAAATATAAAAAAGCAAATGCCAAAGGGTAAACAATTGCATTCTCACACCCAAATTTTCAAGTATGCATATGGTCAGATTGAGAAGGAGAAAGCTATGCAGCAGGACCAAAAGAACCTGACTTTCTCAGGAATAATTTCAATGGCTACTGATACTGATGTCAAGACTAGGCCTGTGATTGAGGTTGCATTTAAGGGTTTAACCCTCACGTTGAAAGGCAAAAAGAAACATCTGATGAGGGGTGTCACTGGGAAAATCATGCCCGGCAGAGTTTCTGCTGTCATGGGACCATCTGGAGCTGGCAAGACTACTTTTCTTTCTGCCTTGGCAGGAAAAGCAACTGGATGCACTATGACAGGCTCAATTCTCATAAATGGGAAGAATGAATCAATCCATTCATATAAGAAAATTATTGGTTTTGTTCCACAAGATGACATTGTTCATGGGAACCTGACAGTGGAAGAAAATCTGCGATTCAGTGCAAGGTGCCGGTAAGCAACATCTAACAGTTTTTGCTAATGTATTTATTATTACTCGTGTATTTTCCCATTTCCTTTCCTAAGTGCAAGTAATTATTGTTTCTACATGGAGAAATATAAAGAGGACAGTAGCATATATAAGCAAAATCATTCTGCTCATGGTTTCATAACTGTAACTCAACTCAACAATTACATCTGCAATTTTCAGATCTGGAAAATGATGCAATTTTCTTTTCCCACGTAAAAATATGTAACTTAATCTTGATCCAGTTATATCTGTTGTTTTTGGTTAATGTTTTTCCTAATAATGAACACAAAAAACTCTTGAAATTATGCTTAATTTTGATAGCCAGTCTCCTAGTCTATTAACTTGGCATCACAAAAATTCGTCAACTTTTCAACTTTCTCGCTAAACTTCTTCCCTTCAACTGCTATTGTTCATGTGGCATCTTCCCTTCACAGTTGAATTCTCTGCTTTGCAGTTAATTTCTACTGATTCTGCTACTCCACTCTTGTTATATTTTTTCTAATATTTTTCTTGTTGGGCTTCTTACTGGAGATTATCTGCCGACATGCCTAAAGCTGATAAGGTTCTGGTTATTGAAAGAGTTATTGAGGCATTGGGACTGCAGACAGTGAGGGATTCTGTGGTTGGGACTGTGGAGAAACGAGGAATTTCTGGAGGCCAGAGAAAACGTGTGAATGTTGGGCTTGAAATGGTCATGGAACCTTCACTGCTGATTTTAGATGAGCCTACTTCTGGTTTGGACAGTTCATCATCACTGTTACTTATAAGAGCTCTACGACGTGAAGCACTAGAAGGGGTAAACATCTGCATGGTAGTACATCAACCAAGGTAAGTTTCTTCTCTCTCTGAAGCCAAAATGCCATAGAGATATTCCCTCCTGTAAACTATCAAATGCTTGATAATTGTATCTGGTTCTCTAATCAGTGTAGCTTGAGCAACAAAAGAAGAAAAACACAAGGTGTGACTTATAGCTGATAAAACACTGCCCCTTGTTGCAGATGTTTATTCTTCGTAGTTTGTACGTAGCCTATCAGATTATTGAACTTCCACAACCCCTGAAATTTAACACAAATATACTGTTCTTGAATAATATATAGTGAAGAGTAAAATGGAAGTTCATATCTCGGTGTAAAGCCTTTGCATTCTGCATCTGAGGAAAATAAAAGATTTGCTAGACAAGATACTACCAAGAGATCCCAATGCAGCCCTTTCACTTTTCTAACTTGATGTGAATGCTTAAGAAACTTGAAAGGTGATGCGAATGAATAGTAAGACAGAGAAAGGGATCATCTGAATACTTATCTATCAAGTTATATTTCAATCCTGGCCTTTTACATGAGCCATGACAATGGTTTATTCATCATAAAAAAACGATCCACAAATTTTCCGGATTTAATGGTTAGTTTCTTTTGATTCAGCTATGCCCTGTTCAAGATGTTTGATGATTTTATACTTCTGGCAAAAGGTGGCCTCACTGTTTATCATGGATCTGCAAAGAAAGTTGAAGAATACTTTGCTGGCCTTGGGATCACTGTACCAGAGCGTGTTACTCCTCCAGATCACTATATTGACATTCTGGAGGGTATAGTGAAAACAAACTCAAATGTGACTCATGAACAACTACCTATCAGATGGATGCTGCATAACGGGTATCCAGTACCACCAGACATGTTGCACTATGCTGATAGCATTGGTGCAACCTCTTCTGGCTTAAACTCAAGTGCTGCGGAGTCCACAGAACAATCTTTTGCTGGGGATTTATGGGCAGATGTTGTTTCTAATGTTGAGCTTCATCGAGATCATATAGAGCGCAACTATTTGAAGTCTAAGGATTTATCCAACCGAAGAACTCCTGGAGTTTCCCGTCAGTATAGATATTTCGTTGGAAGGTATGAAATCAATTATTATTTTCTATGCAATAAGCATATGTGAGAAAAGGTTGTCTAATTCCGAGGCATTTGTTGAAGTCAACTCATATCCTCTAAAGATTATTTCATGACTAATTTGGCTTAACTAGCTCTGATAATGTACAACGATAATTGAAATGTTGGGTAGAGCTCAATTATTCCAGGCTTACAAATTAATAAGCAACTTTGCTTTGGAAGATGCAGTTTTAAGATAATCAATTTTGTTGGTCATTTCTGAAACCCCTAAATCCACAAGGTGCGTATTTAGTTAGTAAATTATGATGTGATAAACCATTGAATATTTGCTATTTTTTACATGCAAGGGAAAATTTTATTTTGTAGGATTTATAGGCATTTACTTAATTAAGCTTAGTGAAGGCAAGATACATGTTGGTTAAACTGGTATTTTGTGGTCCAAAATTCATCGATTATTTGAAAGAACACTGCATGGCTGTGCAATTTGAAGTATTTTTACACAGACATTTTATTGTACATATCGTTTCTTTTCAGGATTTGCAAGCAACGACTACGAGAAGCTAGACTACAAGCAGTTGACTATTTGATTCTATTACTGGCTGGAGCCTGCTTAGGAACTCTTGCTAAAGTGGACGATGAAACATTTGGGTCCCTTGGTTATACTTACACTGTCATTGCTGTTTGTAAGTTGACAAACACAAACTCGTTAACCATGCCATATTAGTAATGAAGTTGATATGCTCTTGATCAAGAATAAGGGGATGGGAATTTGTTTTGCATCTTCCAGGAAACTACAATCCTCTCTTTAATCTCAATCGTTTAGGAACAGAGTTTTCTTTTAATTAAATAAATATGTTGTGCTGTGTTCTTTCTCATACATGCAATCTTCATTTCTGATTGCAGCGCTGCTATGCAAGATTGCAGCATTACGATCATTTACGCAGGATAAATTACATTACTGGAGAGAGAGTGAATCTGGAATCAGCAGTCTAGCTTATTTTTTATCAAAAGACACAATTGATCATTTCAACACAATTGTCAAGCCTCTAGTTTATTTATCCATGTTTTATTTCTTCAACAGTCCTAGATCAACATTTGCAGACAATTATGTAGTTCTGCTTTGCCTAGTGTACTGTGTGACTGGCATAGCTTACATTTTTGCAATCTACTTTGCACCAGGTCCTGCCCAGCTGGTATGTCATAGAAGATTCCACTGACATCTCACAGCGCATTTCAATACATGTAGTTTCTTCATTTTCTACCAAATATGCTTCAAATTCTGTTTTCACTTCATGCAGTGGTCAGTGCTTCTTCCTGTTGTCCTGACTCTTGTTGCAAGCCAGGAGCAAGATAGTATACTGGTGAGGCATTTGGGATATCTGTGCTACCCAAAGTGGGCTATGGAAGCTTTTGTTATTGCAAATGCTGAAAGGTTTGTCATTGTGTCAGTAACTTAGCTTATCTCTAGCTAATTCGAACTACCCAGCCCATTTAACGTTCTCCTGCATTATGTATTCTAGGTACTCCGGTGTCTGGTTGATAACTCGCTGCAACTCACTGAGGGAAAATGGCTACGATCTTGGTCATTGGGGTCTTTGTCTACAACTTCTCATTCTGACAGGCATACTCAGCCGTTTTGCAGCTTTTTTCCTGTTGGTGACCTTCCAAAAGAAGTGAGTTGGGAAATTACATATCGTTCTTTGTCCATGTTCTTAGTGTACAAATCAGAGTTGTTCAGTTTTGATACCCTTGTAGAGATCATACAAATCCTGAAAAGTGAATACAGCAGATATATAGCTAACACATTAATTAAATTAGTCATCTAGATCAGCTGTAATGATCCAACATAAGTTCTGCAATCCTGTTGTATTTTATTTTTAGAGAAGCAGAGAGCTGATACTTTTTTATTTTTTATTTTTTATTTTGTATGATGCAAGAATAAATAAAAAAAAGAAAAATCAATTTTACTCGTTCCGTTTCTTAATTATTAATATTTGTGGTTTAGATTTTATTCTCTTTGTAATTCTTCTCTCAACTTGATAATTTCTCTCTTTATCTATACTAATCACTCTTTTACATCCACGTGTGTGTGTGTATATATATATATATATTCAACATAAACACAACACATGGGCTATAAAATGGTATTTCCCTGAATAAACAACTCTAATATTTTGGTGTTTTAAAAATATTTTTATTTTTTTATATTTTTATTTTTTTATTTCAAATTTAATTTTTTAAATATTTTCAAATGTATTAATATTAAAAATAATTTTTTTTTAAAAATAATATTATTTTAATATATTTTTTAAAAAATATCATTTTAAAAATAAAAATAAATTTCTCCCTCCATTAAAACGGATTCCGTCCATCTTATTTATCATGCAGTAAGCGCACGTTTGAATTTTTATAGAGAGAAATGAAATCAGCGTTTCGAAACGCCTATTTCTTCACAGTCTCACTCTCTCGCTCCTTGAACCCTAACACAAACCCAAAACTCAACCTCTCTCCCATTTTCCACAAACTCCCTCTCCTTTCCACCACCACCACCTATCTTTCACTCCCTCTCCACATTTCTCGTCACCGAAAAGCACCAGGTCGCTCATTCTCCACAACTCTCACCATGTCAGGCGGTGCTGATTCTCCCTCTCCCTCACTAGATAAACAATTCGAAGAGCTTCGCTTGAAGCTAGAAGAATCAGGAAGATTGCGCGAAAAGATTCGAGCTGTTGTCTTAGAGATCGAGTCCACCACTCGACTCCTGCACTCTGGTCTCCTTCTCGTTCACCAATCCCGTCCCGTTCCAGGTTCTAAAGAAACGACACCGTTTTCTTTTCTCTTAATGCTCCCTCCTCCTAAGAAGTAATTTTTACTTGCATTTTTTTAATCTTTTGTGTGATTTGATGCAGAGGTTTTAGAGAAAGCAAAGGCGCAAATTGGAGTGTTGAAGGGGTTATATAATAGACTTGCTGAAATCATCCTTGAGTGTCCTGGTCAATATTACAGGTAGTTAAGAATCTGGGACATTTTTTTTTATTTTGATTTTTAGCTTCATTTTGGTGTATTTGGCTAGTGATTGCCTTATGGTATAGGTATCATGGTGATTGGAGGAGCGAAACACAAATTGTTGTTTCTCTGCTGACTTTAATGCATTGGTTAGAGACTGGCAATTTACTTATGCACACTGAAGCTCAGGAAAAACTTGGCTGTATGTTTTTCTTTTATCTTGTTTACGAATCATGATTAGTTAATAAACGCTTGCTCATGCTTTCGTTTTTCTTGTTGCTTCTGCAGTGAACAGCTTGGAGTTTGGTTTGGACATTGAGGACTATCTTATTGGTAAGTAATTTTTTGAAAAAAAAAGCATGTTTGATTTGTGTGGTAATGTATATGGATTAGGTAATTAGACTTTGTTCTCATGGTGAAAGTGGGTTTGCTTGAATATACTCAGGGTTTCCGGTATACATGTAAATATATGTTCATATTGCAAAGCAAGTAAAAGAATTCAAATATTCACATGAATGGCATATAAAAATTCAGGTGGTAGTGGTGTCTGATTGTTTGTGATTGCGTGTTGACCTGCATAGGTTATAGCTGCAGGTTTTGTCCACTTGACTTCATCAGCCAATGCTGACCAGTATCAGGAGGCCACTCTAACGAAATGCTTATTCCTGTGAATTAAATACCAAGTCGAAATCAAACTGTTTGAAGGTTGACAGGCCCATGTTAGAATGATATAGAGAAGATTATCATGGCTCTTGCCCAAGAATGGCATGCATAAATTGAAATGGTTCAAATTTTTTACTTGTCAGAAGAAGTACCAAGTTGAAATCAAATAGTTTATTTTGAAATTCTGGGCACAAAACCCATGATTCAAACTCCTAAACCTTTCCTTTGTTTAAATTCTTGGATAATAAATTTTCAGTTCATGCTTGTGTGTTGTCTATAATGCCATATAACCAAGATACCGCCAATGAATATTTTCATGCATGTATCTGTTACATTGTTAGTGGCATGCATTATACCTTCCTCTGCTAACACCCTGGTATAAAGATATTTAGAAATATGGTAACAAATCATTCCTGATAACACCTGTTTCAGTTATTAAAATATGTAATACCTATCTTAATTGCTGCCTGTTTCCAGATAATCAGTCTTTGTTTGTAGGATGTGAAGTATCCTGTTGTTGGTCATTCTGTTCTTTGACTGGAAATGCTGATGTTTAAATTCTCTGTTTATACAGGTGTTTGCTTTATGTCCAATGAAATGGTAAGAGCTGTCTTCAGATTTCCAAAAGGATATCTTACGCTTACAAGCTGCAAGTTCATGGAAATTTAAGGAAACATGGGCTGCTACCTATGTAAACTATGTGCAGTGGATGTGCTTCAGTCAGTCTGTAGAAATTACATGTGAGCAATTGATAAAGTTTGCAGAAAAGGGCTTTTAATGTGATTGTTTGTATGTTTTTTGCAGCCTCGGTATGTTGTGAACCAAGTGACCGCTGGGGACTATGATTGTCCAAGAAAGGTGTTGAAGTTCATGACAGATCTTCACGCAGCCTTCCGCATGCTCAATCTTCGGAATGATTTCCTGCGCAAGAAGTTTGATGGTAGCCTCCTTTTTTTCATTTTACTCATTTTATTTAGCCCTTTTCCACTTGCCTTGTTTTCTTGAATAATTTTAAATCCAAATGTCATTGTATATGAGTTGACTTCATGAGTATTTTCTGTCCTGGATCAGGCATGAAGTATGACCTACGGAGAGTTGAAGAAGTGTACTATGATGTTAAGATCCGAGGTTTGACGGCTGCTGGCGATTCAAATGGCAATCAAGGAGTTGTAGAAGGTGAATCATAGGTTATAGAACTATCAAACTGTTGGTTACCTCTCCACTCTCCAGCTATATAAAATACTGTAGATTCACTCTTTTGAGGGATGGTCCAAGGAGGATGGTGATACCAATCGTAACTGTATGTGTTAATCCAGAATTTTGTTTTCTCAAGGTGAGGGTGAATAGTTTTGATGAAAACTCTCTTTGAATCTGTGCATTGTGTTCTCTTTGGTTTTTGATGCAAAAGATTCTGAGATGGAAGGCTCCCTTCATTATTAAAAAAAGTAAGAGGATTTGAAAATGGGTTTATACAATAGTATCAAGATTATCACCCATAGTTCATTAATGTTCCCTCACCTCTGGGTGAAGTGGAAGACAAATCTATATGACTGGTTGGGGTCTAATTCGTAGAAGGTGAGATTACAAGAATTTATTTGTTTATTTGTTTTTGTGTTTTAAAATTTTTATTGAAAAAAATTTATTTTTATTTTTATTTTTATCTTTTTCAAATTATATATATTTTTAATAATTTCATATTGTTTTGATGTGATAGTATTAAAAATAAAAAAATATTATTTTAATATATTTTTAATAAAAATTAAAAATTAATAGTGGGTGGAAGGTATTTAATGATACTGAAAAGCAAACTTTCAAAGGGAAATGTGATTAGCTGAGATTGTTGTCTACACCGGTTGATGTACCTGTCATTATTTACTTCCATATAACTGTAACATGGCATTTGCGATCTCCTGGGCGTGTGTGGAGTGTTGATATTGTGTTTTAAAATATTTTTATTTTGAAAATGAATTAAAATAATATTTATTTTTAAAATTTATTTTTTATATTAATGTATTAAAATAATTTGAAAACATGAAAGAAATAATTTTTAAAATAAAAAAATAAAAAAATTTATTTTTTATAAAAATACTTGAGTGGGATTCCAGTATAGAGGATGGTACTGGTCTTTTTATTTCATTCAATTGGGCAGCTGGGACGTGTGGGTTTTATTGGTCACTTGTTTTTCTCTTCCTTTTTCCTGCTGTGCTGATTGGTGAAGGGGGTGTCGTGGTTGAATTGGAGAGTTTTGAAAAATTTTGATATTTTTTGTTTTAATTTTTATTTTATATTTCTGGATTTTTAATATGGATATGTTAAAAATATATATTTTTAATATATTTAAAAAAACATTTACCATTATTCTAAGTACCTTCAAAATAATGCTCTGGTTGGGGCTTTTTCTTTGAGGTCGGGTTATTTTGGTGAGGGAACCAACCATAGCCTCCCCTTGGCTT
>Ga0325411_1005919_pt1 | contig 13488 bp, 9 predicted proteins | sample PopdelMetagenome_13_FD_206181 | JGI IMG/M metagenome (GOLD analysis project Ga0325411, IMG submission 206181) | Populus deltoides microbial communities from Bellville, Georgia, United States - Xylem-PdIQD-R4 | ecosystem: Host-associated > Plants > Phyllosphere > Stem > Wood/Secondary xylem... | reverse complement strand
ATTAAATTGGTTTGGTATTCCTTCGGTTTTTTTGGCACTCTTTGTTAGATCTTTCTCTTTTAAAAATATTTTTTTATAATTAAATTAATTTATCTCACCCTTCAGCATTGAATTTGTTTTATATTAAGCTTCTTAATTGAGTGTAGGTTTGGAACTTGACAGTTTGCGGCTTTGAGAGATTAACTTGAATTTAAAAAATTCACTGGGATTTCTTGTTTTTTTTCCCTTCATAGTTCATTTTTTTTCAATTTTATTCTCAGACGTTTTCTTACCTTTTTTCCACTTCCTATGGTATTTTCCATTTGTTTTTTTTTTAAATGTTTTACCCAAAGCTTATTTTTTTTTGGCTTTGTTCAATTATTTTTTTTAATGAGGATTTTTTGCTTTTGAATTAAATATAAGCAGCAAATGTTTTTTATGTTGTTCCAATTACTTTTGAAACTCGAGCCGACCTAAGTCCGGGTCTTAAGTCAACATGTTGAGTTGAGCATCTTGGGCGTCAAATGATTTATTTTGATTTTGATTTTTTCAATTTTTTTCTTTTTTCAAATTTGGTTCTCACTCACTTAAGAATTTTCAAATTTGCCCTTCAATTCAATATTTGAGATTTTGGCCCTTAATGTTTTGATTTTTAATTTGAATTCTTATTCTTTTTATTAAATTTTAATTTTTTTTAATTTCATCATTGGATCCATAATCTTGATAATTTTTTTCAATTTCATCACCTGGGTTTGCTGGTATTTGTTTTACCTTTTTTTTCATTGATTTTTTATTTTTTGATTTTTTCTTTCATCATTTTGATTGTTGGAGATTGACAATCATTATTATTTTTCTAAATCTCTTTCTTTGATGTAGAGTTATTAATTTGTTTTTCTTTTTAAAATACATTTACAACGATTATGCATTGCTTTTTTACACTTAAAAAAATGAGCTCGGCCCACTTCGAAGAGCAAGTGAGCTATCTAGTATGCATGAATATTGTAATGCAAAACTTTTTGTTCATTTTTTTAATTAATCTTAAATTCAAGGATATGAGATTAAAATTACAGCAGCAACCAAGGAAGTAATCTCTATTTTCTGGTGCAAAAAATGCTACTTTCCCAAATGTTTGTACCAAACATACCTAACCTATTTTTCTTAGTTAGTGTTTATTTTGTGGTAGTTTTTAAATGTGTTTTTTTTGTCTTAAAAAGTATTAATTGGTGTTTCTTTAGGTGTTTTTTTTTTTATGATTTTAATATAATGATGTTAAAAATTAAAAAAATTATTTTAATATATTTTTAATTAAAAAACATTCTGCATCATAATATCAAATATATCTTCATTTAGTAATGTCAACATAGATTGCTTTACGGGTGCAGTGCCTATAACAAAATTTTAATCTTCACCATAGGTTGTTTTCTTTTATTTATTATATGTGGTACCAACTTGGAGTTTTTTGTGATTCTAGCATAGTAAAAAAGTTAATAAAATAACATAGTGTAAAAAATATTTAAGAAAATAACACAATTTAGAGAGTTATGTTATTTGTGTCATCTGCAACCCTCTCAAATTGCAAAATTATTGGACACAAGATTCAATAAAGAAAGAGAAAAGATGAATCCAAAACTTCAATGAAGACCTCAGAGACACCCCAAAACTTCAATGAAGGCACCACTGATATCGTTGAAAAGATCTCAACAAGACGAATCCAACGATACTAAGAAAGGTCACCAATAGTGACCGGAGTAAACCACATGAGCGGTCCAAAGACAAGTAAGCCCCAACACCTTTGAACAACTTGTATGGCCCATTCCGTTTACCGTTTGTGACCTTCTTGGATGTCGTTGAATTTATCTTGTTAAGATATTTTAAATAGTATCGATGGTGTCGTAATCAAAGTTTCAGTGTGCCTACATGATTATTTTCTTTATTTGTTTTTCCTCTTTTCTCCTTGTAATTTGTGAAGAAATAAGAGAGAGAGAGAGAGAGTAAAAAGTAAATAATAAAGTGGACCACACGAGTCATCTAAAGGTGTTAAAGCTCACTTGCTTTTAGATCGCTCGTGTAATTCACTTCGGTTACCATTGATTATCGTTTTTTGTATTATTGAATTTGTTTTAATAAGATCTTTTCAATAGTACTGGTAGTGTTATCATTGGAGTTTCAAGGCTTTTTTCTTTCTTTCTTTCCTTTTTTTTCTCTTTTACCTTTCCTTTTTTTTTTATTGAATTTCAATTATGTAATTTAAGAGAGTCTACACTAATGACTTGCTAATCACGAATATTATTTGTGATTCTCTAAATTTTACTATTATTTTTAAATATTTTCTGCATTATATTATTTTATTAATACTTTTTTACTATTATACTAGAAGGAAAAAAAAAAACTCTTCCAACTTGGCACTCCGATGAGACAACACGTACATTTTTTTTCCAGAAAGTGGGATGTGAAAAAGATGCCTGCAAGCAGTTAGAAGCACCACGCCCATAAAAGCCATTATTGGTGTCGAGTTGAATTGACATAAAGCATAAAAAGGCGACGAATCTTTGGCTTTTTTTTTTATGAGAAAAAATGGTTTATAATTATTTTTAAAAATATTTTTTATTTATAAATATATTTAAATAATATTTTATAAAATTTAAAAATAATATGAAAATATTAAAAAAAATTAATTTAAAGTAAAAAAATAAAAATAAAATAATTTTTTTAAAAACTTTTAAAATACCAAAACAAACATGCTTTTGAAAGTTTTTTAAAAAATTTATTTTAAAAAATATATTAAATTAATATTTTTATAGTTATAACATATTAATGTTAAAAATAAAAATATTATTTTAATATATTTAAAATTAAAAATATTTTTAATCACACTAGAAAACAAAATAAATCGTATCATTGGACGTAGTAACACAAATAAATATATTGGTGAATAATGGAACGCGGAAAGAAGATGCCTATATGCTCGCTTTTTCTTTCTTGCGTGGAATGTGCTTTTGGATTTTGGTTATAAGACAAGTTCATCCCTTAATTTCAAACTGTTGAATTTTGGTCCCTTAAATAATCTTCCAATCTTTTGCTTAGAAAGAGATTATTTTTATATGATAGAAATTATGAATGAATATGATAGTACATAATAAGTTATGATATAGTAAGTTGTAAAGTGCTTGATGTACATTTTAAAAATGATAATAACCGACTTTTAATCAAGATGAAATTATTATCTAGCACTACAGATAAAAATCATTATTTCTCAATTTCTTATATTATTTACTTTTTATTTATCATTCATTCATTTATTAAAATAAATAAATGCATATAAGGTTTTAATTGCAGATTTTTTTATTTAGGGATTAAATTGTACATGTCATAAAATTAAAATGCGGTAAAAATAACATATAGGCACCAAAACAAATTGTTGATAAAATTTTAAAAATAAAAATGAATTTTTACAAAAAAAACTTCATATGATTTTGTCTTATTACAGGGAGAACAAAAGAAAAGGACATGTATTATATAATTCATATCCATTTTTATATGTAAAGTTGTATCAAGTTTAGTGTATCAAACACAACTTAAAATGTTTAGTACAAACGAAAATAATATATATTATTAGAATATAATATAAATTATATCTTGAGATTTTATTTAATAACTTAAACTTTTAAGTTGAATTAGTTCTTTGATAAGGTATCAAAACTTTGATGACCAAGCGATCAGGAGTTCAAATCTCACCATCTTTATTTATTTGATAAAAATTAAGCACAAAGCAATGTAAGTCTGTGAAAATTTCAAGTTTAAAGGGCTTTCACTCGAGACGGTATATTAAAGAATAATATAAATCATATATTGAAACCTCACCTAACAATTTAAACTTTTGAATTGAATTGATTTTTTAATATATATTGTACAATTCAGTCCCTTTTTATTTGTAAAGTTCAATCAGGTTCAATGTATTAGGATCACACACACACACAATTTAATATTAGTGTAAAATAAAATTGACTTCTAATTTAATATCAATATTTAACTTCTAATTTATTTTTGTATCATTTTTAAAAATTTAATTTAATTTAAAATTTAATTCTTGATATTTAAAAAATTTTAAATATAAAATTTTATTAAAATATTTAAATTTAATTCAATTAAAAAAATTTCAAACAACCTGTTATTGTCCACACAAAGTCATGCGTGTAACAAAATCCCGGTGCTATGATTGCCTTCATCGCTTTTAAACTCTGCGTAGACTAATTTTTCCAATAAAATAATTACAGCAAAAATAAGAACTTTCAACCCCAAGAACAACTTCCACTTTTTTGGAATAGTTTGAAATCCAAGGTTGTTAATTCCGTTCCGTTTTGTCCGGAATGGCCGAAACATTCTGTACCAATTCAAAAAACGGAACAAAACAGAATAAATTTCATCTCATTTTAAATTTCGGTCCGTTCCAAGTTTTTCGGGTAAATTCCGCCTGGAACGTTCCAGTTTCATTCCACATGTTCCGTTCCGCTCTTAAAAAGTCATTGAATCAAATTGAACCATGTTCAATTTAATTAATTAAACCACCCAATTATAAAAAGATCATTTTCATTACTATTTTCAATAACAATGATATTATAATAATATTGAAAATTATTATTATTATTTTCATTAACAATAATATTAATTTTTTAAAATTAGATTTATCACTAATATATATGGTTTATATTCATGTTGTTTTTTTTCATGTTTATACTTTGTAGGAATTTAAGCAAAATAAGGGAAGTTTTAGAGATTCTATTAGCCTTGATAATATTGACCTAACTTTATATTTAAAATATTTGTGTTAAAACATTTTATTTTCATAATATTTTGATATTTTGTTTAAGTTGAATTACTTTAAGTTAAAAACATATTTAATCTTGACTATTTAGGAATATTTTAAATTATATTTGTTTGGCATTGTGTTTGTATTGCATAATTTATAATTAATTTATCTTGAATTTGAATTATGTTTGTTGAATATATATATATATATAAACAGTACAACCCCGAAACAGCACGCCGAAACACTCCGAAATTGAAACATTCCATTGCAATTGAAAAAACAAAATACCTACCGAAACGGAATTGACAACTTTGGTTTGAACACCTTCAGTTGATATCAAATTTACCTAAATACTCCACTTTTGCCTCCATAGAAGCATTTTGATGCTTTAACAAACAATGAATGTTCTAATTGATACTGTTTTACAAAATTTAATTGCGTGAATAACTTTTGTAAATGATCTCAAACTTCCTTTGTTGTTTCATACTTTGTCAACTGGGTATCGATGAAATGCTCAATAGAATTGTTAATCTAAGTAATAATCTTTTCATTGTTTGCTTCTCATGCATCTATCAAGGCAACACCCCCCTCCTCAGCATTTTTAGGTATCACACAAGTTCCATTAACATATCCTCACATTTTTTTACTTTTAAGAAAATTTCTCATTACATAACTTCAATACGAATAGTTCTTTCCATCCAAACTTCACACTTACAGACTGAAGCGAATCATCTTTTTCAATAGTCATAATCAACAAATAAAAAAACAAAATACAAACGCAGTGAAAAACAAACTAATAGATTGCAGAAACTGAACAGATATCACAAAAATTGAACAAATATCTTCTCGAAGTTATACAATTACTCCAAAACAAAAAATTACAAAAACAGAATGTAAATACCAAATTGCAAAAACTAAAGGAAGATGAAATACCAGATTTGCAGATACTGAACAAGTATGAAAAGAAATACAAAAATTGTGTTTGAGATTAAGTCTTGTTCTATAAAACCAGTTTTGATAACATGTTAAAACAATCCAAATTAGCACAAAAAAAATACGAACGCAAGAGAAAATGAGGCTAGGGTTTTCATTAATCACTTTATTCTGAAGTTATTATTTTAACTTAAATACAAAACGATTATATATATATATATATATATATATATATATATATATATATATATATATGTTAAATTAAAAATATTATTTTATCATTAACAAATAAAATAAAGTAAATATACTTCTTAAGAGTCTCAACAATTCTCAAAAGAAAAAAAAAAGATTTTTGCACTTTTCTTAAACGCTAATCAATCAATTCTCACAATTTTCCTAAGAAATTATTTCGAAATTCCAATACATTAAGATCCCAATCAACACGACTTCATCAAAATAAATACTCGAAATAAAGCAACAGAACACTCCTCAAGTTTCATTTCTTAACATAATTCATACCCTCGGCCACTTTCTTAAAAGCTGGCCTAGAAGAAATATCCTCCCACCATGCCTTAACATGGGGACGCTCATTCACCACCGAAGCTGCGGGAGTCTTCATGAGATAGTACGTGTATGGTAGGTGGTGAAGGTCAGCCAAGCTATAGAAATCCCCAGCAAGGTACTTGGTGCTACTCAGCTTAGCTTCATATATGTCAAGCACTTTTCCTAGCTTCTCTACGTTGGCGTCAATGATTGTTTGATCAGGAGAATTGCCTCGAAGTGGAGCCACCATGAATTGGAAGACAATCGGTGCTATCGCAGGGTTATATCGGTGGGATTCTACCTCTGTCCATACCTTCACCGATGCAGCTTCTTTGAGGTTTTCGTGCCTTATAAGATCGTAGCCAGTCCCCTTGAATTTCTCAGCAAGGTATGATGTGATTGCCCTGGATTCTGGTAAAGACACAAAATATTGAGGGACTGGAACAATGACTTCAAATCATGGTTATTTCACTTTCTTGTTGTGAAAAAATAAATAAAATATATTTGTTTACGTGATTCATTTGTAGAAAATAAAATAAATTTGACTGCAGTACTGATATGTTTTTTTTTTAAATCATGTAAGGAAAAAAAAAACCAAAACATTGGCGTATAAAGAGACCTTGATGTGTAGAAGTTCGGTTTTGATTGGTTGGTGAAGATGCCTAGCGAGGCGATGCTTTCACCATGGAAAATAAAACCTCCAAAAAACAAATCAACATAAACTCGACTGCAAACCAATCATAGGAAGACACGCTTTGGAGTGAGACCAACAATGAGTTTTCGATCTAGATGCAACCCATGGTTTTGAAAACATACTCTCAAAAGTACTTTAAATCACATATATACATACTGCAGACCCTAAAGACAGCTCCGAGGAATTAGATTCCATTGACATTTGCTTTGATCTATAACTTGAAGATGCTGCAAATATTGTACTTAAAATAATCTGTTAAGCTCATTCATCAATTGGTTACTACCTAATCGCAGCAATTATGAATGATTAAGCGGGATTATGACTTATAAAGTGCTGTCATGAACGTATCTTAGAGATGTATTGATACGATGAAGTTAAAATGTGGCGAAATACTCTCTCTAAATTCAAGGTCTTCCAGCTTAACTTCGATTTATGGCAGCTTAATTTATAGGCTACTTGAACCTTGAAAATATGTTTCTTTGACCTCCGCAGGTTAGTTAATTTTAAATTTAAACATTCATGTGATTTTAAAAAGATCACCTATGGAGTTAGTTTCATGTGTGTGTTAGTGAAGATGTAATTAGAAATAAATCATAGCTTACCGAATAAAGTAAGATCATCTTCTTCAAGAGCTGGAATCTGACCAAAGGGCTGCATGCATATAGAATACAATTCAATAGTGTAAGAAAATGAAATAAGAAACCAACACAGAACTAAACGAGAATTTGGTACTAACTTACATTTTTGGCCAGGAAAGGAGGCTGCTTGTGCTCGCCAGCTAAAAGATCAACTGGGACAAGCTCAAAATCTAAGCTCTTCTCATGGAGGCATGTCAGCACGCGAGAGGTGCATGTGGACATGGGTGCTCCATACAACTTAAGCACCATTGATGAAGACAGAGCAACAGATTTCACAGACTGGTAAGTTTTATATTTTTGTAGATGAAGACATCCCAACTCCTTCACTGCTTATTATACTAGTTACCTGCTGTCTAGCTACTACCCAGTGACTTGTTTGCTAAAGTTTTTCTAGTTTTTTGGCTTCTCTGCTAATCTAGCCAGCTAGTAGTCTCTGAAATGCATGTGCTCGGGGTAGTTTTGCTGCGTGTTTTCTTATTCACCGGAAACGTGTAAACCTGCAGGTCAATCTTTCAAAACAACTGTGATGACTAACTGGTGTGCGTCCCTTAATTAAATTGGATATATTGTGCCATTAACATGGAAAGTTAAAAAGGTTTGGTGAATTTATCCAGCAGCACAAAGCATACGCGAAGTAGTATACTATAAAATGTTAAGTTTCAGTAACGCGATAATTGCGATGATTAATTGATGCGCATTTCTGAAATATTACATCTAATTAATTATATCGTGTTTTATAACTGTGAGTAACTATCCTCAGTCTTCCAATGAAAATCCACAACAAAATTCCCCCTCGTCTAAATCTAATAATAATAAAAAAAATCTTATGAGATTTATCATTAAATTGCATAATAATAATAATTTGATTATTTAGTTTGTTAATCTTATATTTAATTTAATTAAAGATTTTAGAGAGTGAGAATTTTTTTTTTTAACAAAATTTTGACAAAGTTTCTTCTATTTAGGAACACTACCTAAAATCTTATTCCGCTTAAAATACCTGCAAATAACCATAATAATTAAACACAATAAATTCTTATATTTTATAATCACATGTAGCCTTAGACTTACAACTCAAAACACAATTCTCAATTATTTTCACCCGTCACATTTATGAACGGTAGTTTTATTAAGAATGTTTTCATGAAATTAATGCAAATAAATAAGCATACATACATACATACAAAAGGAATATGAAATGTTTAAATAATGCAACATTTTACTAATTGAAATCCTAAAATATGTTAATATAACTCATCTATCTATCTACATTTATGTCATCTACTGGATGATTTGAACTCATCAATAGCACAATTGCATCATGCTCATGTTCTTGGTTAAGTGGCCTTGTTCTTTTCCACAACATCATCAAGAGTTAGCATCTCTTCAAAGTTCTCAAGTGCATTATAACAAACATTAAACCACTGAGATGCATAGGTATACATTTGTGTTTCTTGTCAATGTTATGATACATAGATGTAGCCTCTCAACCCTCCCGTAACAACAAGCTAACCTAATATTTATAAAAAAAAAATTAATGTTAGATTAAAAGATTAATAAATAAAATACAACATTTAGCGTAAATTAATTCTAAAAATATTTGATTACTTACAGTATTTTGAATCCATTGGACATGTTGCTCGTATTGCATATCTGTGGGTAGAGGAATATGCTTGGAATCCGGTGTAATGACCTGACAAGTGATATTCATGTACCAAATCATATACTACTCCTTTATAACATGATGTATCTCTATAAGTATATCATTCCTCTATGCATCCTATTGTGATACATAAGCTTCATAACGTTTTAACAAATCATAATCATCATTTTTGCCTTGACAATTTAAGACGTGCAACATATCACTTGTATTGATGTTGATTGGAATGTGTTGTCTATAGCTAAATTGTCGCATTATTTAATCTAGACAATATAGATCAACCATCTAAAAAAAAATCAATGGGACCGCTGATGTCTATATATTCATCTTGTTAATGCAAACAGCTGGAGCAACTACCAATTTATCATCCTCATATGGAGTTCACATGACCTGTAGAAGATAAGCATCATAAGTATTAAACAACAATAATTTGTTATAGTTAAGTTGTTGTCTTTAATAAACAATTCAAAAATATCTCGATAGGTATTTCAATAATTTGTCTATCTAACTCACTCCGATAAAATAACAACACATGTGTTGAATTATTATTAAATACTCTATTAGAACAGCACCTAGCATTACAAATATATCAACTTAATTGAATTTTTAAAGTTACAATTAGACAATATAAATTCATATATTTGTAAAATAACATTGTATTTCCTGCATCCTAATAGAGTTGAAGTGTAACCTTCATAGTCTGGATGGTTTTAAGTGGCAATTTGAGAATTTAATATCGGTCCACATGAAGATGCTCCTAGAACCATAGTTGTTATTAAATAAAAACGAGTTGTTTTTTTTTCATATTAACAACAAACATTTAAAATGTAAATAGTTATTATAAATTCTTTCATTCATACCTGTAGAAGTAACAATTATCTCACAACCTGTTTGGCCACCTTTATGCATGCAAGACATATATGTATATACATGCATGCCAAGACAACAGATCCCCAACTATATATGAAAATCGTGTCAAAATTATCTAGAAGAGTCAGATAAATTAAAAGCACATATCTTTATGTGAGGTCTGTGAATAATACACTACCAAACATATTCAGTATATATACTCTGACATACCTACATAATACATTCAAATGATTATACTAATTCACATATACTTAACAAATAATTAACACATTCAAATCATAATTTAATGAATACCTCTATATGACCTCATCATTAGCATCATCTAGTCGTGTGGTAAATATATCATCAATCTATTTAAGATGTATGCTACCCTCTTCAATTCAGTAGAAGGAGGTGCTAATCTAAATGAATGCTTGCATAACACAACCTAATTACACACCCTAATATATGTGATTGTGTGTGCATCAATAAGAAATCCAAGCAAAATTGCAATATCCTGTAATGTCGGTGTCATCTCCTCATGCCTTAGATGAAATGTGTAAATCTCACGTCTTCATCACTCAATTAGTACATGGATCAAGTTGTGGTCAACCTTGATGTGTTCTAGAAAACTGATGTATAAAAAAACCAGCCTAGAATATATATGGTTGAACCCGCTCATATAGTTTCATCCACTTATATGTCATATCAACAACATGTAGTTTCATCATAAACTCATCCTGCACAACAATTTAAAATATAATAACATAAATATATAATAAATTGAAGGTTCATAATACATTTTCATCAAAAACAAATTATAGATAGTCTTTGAATTTATGATTGAAGTTGCAAAAAAAACTATCATGCGCAATACAACTGGTATCCTATAGGTTTATGCTAAATTTCTGCTATATTTTTTTATGTCCGCATGTTTATCTAATATTATACATATACAGGCTTTATCACCTGTAATATATATCTATAAGAAATCATCTCTAATTAGAATTATTTTCTTCATTAACAGTTGTAAAAGCCAATAAGAATATCCTATTATTTGCATAAAAAGCAACTGCAATCAATAACTTCTCATCATATCACCTATACAAATATATGCCATTAATATTGATTAATGAACCTTTAATACGAGCTCTAAATAATCAAAAAAACTCTTCCAAAAACCATTTTACAATCATCAAGATTTTTTTATGCATCCAATCAACAACTATTCTAGAATTTGATTTTTTTATTGCCAATAACAGCCTTGAAGATTTTTCAAATGACTCTTTATGTAAACAAAATAGATATTCAAGCACCTTCTGTTTTTCAACTCAAATTTTATTATATAATATTTTATACCAATGATGAAATTTTATTTTATTTTATATGTTTGTATTCATCATTCAAAGGTTATCCATCAGGATTGATAGAGCATTATCAATAAGTATTGCTACTTCAATGCATATACATGAGAATCAATCTCATTTAACAGCAGAGAGAATAATACTTAAGTCTTGATTTCTTAAAGTTTCTGGAAGCAAGGATTGAGGTCATTGGAATGCTCATGGCCAAGAGCAATATCCATTTAATCCGACGAAATAGCATTCAAATAAGTTACCAATTATCCTATATATATATATATAGAGAGAGAGAGAGAGAGAGAGAGAGAGAGAGAGGCAGAAGTTGAAAGTCTAGAGCCAATTTGCTGTGAGGAGTCTCATGTTAAGTCATTGGACATAGACACAAAAAAATGTTGTCTAAAATTTCTGACAGCACCGGGAGACACCTGGATTTCATTGTTCTAAATGTGAACCCATTGCCGCAGCAGCAGGAAGAACAATAGCCACCAAAAGCTACACATGGATTCCCTCTGCGGAAGAAGGTGTACGGACATACATAGCAGCATAGGTCACACGTGCTGATGGGAACAGAAGCCGGTTTTGCGGAACAGAAGCTGATCCCAGCATTATTTCCCTACTATTCGCATGGCAGCAGATAGCGTTTTTGAACCAGAATTACTTCTGCCATCAGATTTCAAGTTTCAGAACAAAAATAAAAAATGCATTCGCATCCTTGAATTCCGCTATTCTGTGAAGAGGATTTACTACTGCAGTCACTAATAACATGAAGCGAAGAACGTGGTTACAAGACACATTAAGGGACCATTTAATCAACCAATAAACGCTCCAGAATGAACTTCCTTGTTGGACATTCAAACTACATCTGATGTCAATTTGAAGACAACATGAACAGGCTCTTCTGCTTGTCTTGACTTTTAAGTTAATCGTTGCTTAACAACTACTTTCGTACCACCGTCGGAACAAAGGTAAACACATACTAGGAAATGTCCATCCCCACCTCGGACTTTTGCTCACTCCCTCCCAATCACTATATTATCGAGAAATCTATTCAGAAAACTACCTTTAAAATTCGACAGATTTGTATACAAAGTGGAATTTGAGCGTTAACACGGAATGGGGGGAAGAAAAGAACAAAGACTAAGAGCAACGCCAAAACTGGTATTGTCGAGTAAGGATTCAGAGTTACATCTATAGTCACTGCTCAAACCACACATCCGAATACAAAGCAGACGACTCCTGAGACTTCTAAATCCTTCCTGCACTGTTAAATGAGGAAGGCGATACCAATTTAACATTAGTTTGAAATTCGAAATGGCATAATAATTCCACTACTAATCTCCTCTTTTTTTTTATTTCTTTTTTCACTTACTTTACAGTTTTATAATTACATATTTACAACATAATATAGCCATATAGATGAGGCAATGCACGAAGTACCCAAATAGAAAAGGGAGAAAAAATATATATTTCCAGAATGAATGAGATGCCTCTTTAAAAGGCTGCTTCTGGCTTCAAGAAGTTGTGATATTCCAGCTGAGTCATCTCTCCACCATTCACAGGATCAAACTGACAACGATAGAAACTGCATACATAACCAAACTGCCTATCAACAATTTTATTCCAGAAATTTCTTTTATCACGAAATAATGCCAAGCCAAAAAAAAATAATTCGCAAGAAGTTGAGGTGGTGGTTCCGGTGAGGATGAGGGAGTGTTGGGGGCAATGTGGAGGCCTGGCAAGAGAATATGACAAGAACATGGAAAAATGATGCAAAGTCATTCATCATTGAAGGTACACTGAGGCACAACATTATGGGAAAAATTCCCCAGAAAATTCATGCACTTTCCACTTCAAGCCTTCCACTCCTTTACTTCCCCATCACTATCTACCAGTAACATCAGTATAAAATCATATTAAATGAAATCGATGTAAAATTTCTACAGCAGCAGAATAGAACTGATGTCTTGTTACCTCCCATCCAAACCAAGAATAACCACCGTATTCTTTTGGTGACCAAAAGCAAC
>Ga0325411_1005915_pt1 | contig 13494 bp, 9 predicted proteins | sample PopdelMetagenome_13_FD_206181 | JGI IMG/M metagenome (GOLD analysis project Ga0325411, IMG submission 206181) | Populus deltoides microbial communities from Bellville, Georgia, United States - Xylem-PdIQD-R4 | ecosystem: Host-associated > Plants > Phyllosphere > Stem > Wood/Secondary xylem... | reverse complement strand
TTTCACTTTATTTTTGTGGGATGAAGAGAGTTTACCTTACTTGTATTAAATAAATTAGTTTGAAAATATACGTAGTTTATAATAACGAGTTTGTAGTTAAAAAATAATTAGTATGTATTGATAATTTTTCATCACAAAAATATGTTAAACAAAAGATATTCTACGAAATATCACAGTTTATACATCTTTAAACATATAAACTCAAGATAAAAAAGCTTAAATTAACTAGAGGTGAGAAAAAAACTGAAAAACCGAGAAAACCAGAAAAAAATAACTGAAAAAACCAAACCGTGAAAAAAAAACCGATTAAAATTTTGAAAAAACCGACCGGTTCGGTTTCGGTTTTATAAGCCTAAAACCGAACCAAACCGAACCTAAACCGGAAAAAATCAAGCCAAACCGGAAAAAATCGTGCCAAACCAAAAAAACTAAGCCAAACCAGTTTGAACCGGTTTTTATCCTAAAAAACAGAACCGAACCGAAACTAGCCGGTTTGAACCCGTTTTTTTGGGTTTGGTTACCATTTTTTGATAAAAACCGAACCGAAGCGAAAATAATCACCCCTAAAATCAACTATTCTTAAATTAAAATAAGAAAAATACTTATTTGTTGAAACACTTTAAAATAATTAATTTTTTATTATTGTCAAGGATGAATCATTTGTCTTTAAGGTTTTATTGATCCTTACTTATGCAACTAGAATGCATATAATATATCTCACAAGGTTCCAATAAGACACCACATGCATTGATTTACATGTACTTCTAAATCAAGATATCTTTGAATAAAAAAATTATGAAACTTAAAAATCTCTTAACAACATGAACCTCACCTTTAGATTTGAAAAGAAAATCAAAGCATAAAATGAAAATAAAACACTTAAATATGAGGTAAGGAAGAGAGTGTAAAAATCTGAAAAATTCTTACTCTTCCTTCTTCCCCCACCCCTCCTTTTCGTTTAGTGAATTTTGAAGGCTAAAATGTTGAATAATTAATAAGAATTAATTCCCACCATTATCAACATTTAATTAGCCATCATAAATAAAGAATTAAGTATAGAAAAACCAAGGGTTCTTTGAGTAGAAAAAGTAAGGGTTCTTCGAGATTAATTTCTCATTACCTATAATTTATTTAATTAAAACAAATTTCCCCACATAAATGGAGATTTTCTCATCAGTTTGAAAATAACTCAAATATTTGTTGGGAGATATTGATTTGGTAGATTACTACATCATGATAGATATCTTTTGACTTTGAACCTTCCTTAATGAAATACTATTGAATTTATTCGGCTAAATAATGAATGCGATGTCTTCAACTATTTGGCTTTTTATATAAACCAAGACAATAGTACTCACACAATTCTCTATCTATAGATTTTCTTTGGTTCTCATTGTTATGTTTATTTTGGTCCTGAACAACTCTTGGATTCATGAGTGCTTTAGAGAATTCAACCTTTATCAAAACTCTCAAAGAATAGTCATATTTCTTACCCATATAGATGATTTTTCATTAAGAGTATTTTGTTATATTCAACTTGGTATACCAAGATATGAAAATTATTAAGAGCTTAACTCACCCTTCATCAAGCTGCAGTTAACACTTATTTCATCATAGAAACAAGCAAAAAATAATAATCTCCTAGTGCTACCGAGAATGTTATATGACTTAGTTTTCTATTTGAACCTAGATATTGGGATCTCCAATCAACTAGATACGGTTACCATCATTACACTTTTTTCATATTTCAAAAACTTTAAGCTTATTTTCCCTATATGAGAATTACACACAAGCTCTCTTGACAAACTTTTGGTTAGCAGGTCTGTAATATTTTCATTTGACTTTACAAAGTCAATAGAAATAATTTTATTTGGGAACAAGTGTTTACGACATGTATATCTAGACTTACAATTATGTATACTACTTTATGCCCTTCTAATTACTGACTAATTGTCACAATGGACATAAATAACTGAAACAAATTTTGGCCAAAATGGAATATCTTCTAAAAAATTTCAAATCCTTCTAGGTTTCTTTCCAGCTTTACCAAGAGTAATAAACTTTGATTATATCATGGATTTAATGATACACATTTGTTTGGAGGATTTTCATGACACAACTAATCCACAATGTGTGAAGACATATCCTTAGTGCTGGATATCCAATTAGTATTATTATACTTTTCTAGTACTACTAGGTAACCAATATAGTGGCATCCATAGTTAACGATGTACCTCAAATATTTGAGTGCCCTTCGTAATGCTTTTTAATAATCCATAGTTGGATTACTTAAAAATCTACTCAATAAGCAATATTATGTCTTGTATGGTTTATAACATACATCAAACTCTTAATTATCCAAGAATATTCTAATTGGTCTATTCTCTTGCCTTTATTTTTTGACAAATAGACATATAAGTCTATTGATGTTTTCACAATGTTATTGTCATCTTTAAAAAACTTGTCGAGAACTTTCTCAACATAATGTAATTAGAACAATACCAATCCATCAGATGTCCTAGAAATATTTATTCCTAGTATAATATGTGCAACACCCAAGTCTTTCATATCAAACTTGTTTAGTTAACATTTTCTTAGTAGACTTGATTATGTAATCATTACTGCATAAAATAAGCATATCTTCCACATAGAGATATACAATGACACAATATTTATCTGTGTTTTGCACATAAACACATTTATTAACTCTTTTTTTTTTAATTTTAAATTTATTTGACAGTATAACCTTGTTAAATTTTTCATGTCATTATTTAGGTGCTTATTTCAAACCATATAATGATTTGACAAGTTTACAGACTGTTTTTTCTTTTTCATTGACTACAAACCCCTCAGGTTGTTCCATATTAACCTCCTCATAAAAGTTGTTATTTTTTTTAAAAAAAAAGTTGTTTTAACATCTATTTGATGTATTTTAAGCTTATTAATAGCTACAATGGCTAGTAACGTTCATATGAAAATTATTCTTGACACATTTGAGTATATGTCAAAATTCTCAACACCTTTTTATTATATAAAACTTTTAACAAGTGTAGCTTTATATCTATCAATAGTGCCATCAATTTTCATCTTTCTTTTGTAGATCCACTTATGGCCTAATGGTTTATTTCTGGTAGAAAAATCTACTAGTTCTTATGTATGATTATTTATAATGGATTTAATTTTACTATTGACTATCTCCTTTCAATAAGAAGCTTCTGAACATGATATAGTACAATAAAAAAAATATCTCTAATCTTCTTCTTTAACAATAAAACATGGAAACAAACTGGATTTTAACATCTTCTATAAGTTATAATTTTTAAGCCACAACTCTAACCTTTTGAATTACCTTATAAGGGGCATAAAATTAAGGACTAACCTTGAAAGTTTTCCTTAAAGCAACATTAGTATGTTTGCAGGGTTACATTATTGAATAACTTTTTTTGATTTACCCCTATCAGCTACTTGTTTTATCCTATGCCTTGTTATTTCTAATTATATATGAAGAAATTGATCCATGCTCACATTAACTTGAAGTATTTCTTCCACAACAGCTACTAGAGAAACCTTTTGTGTCACAATCTCTCTATTAAGAGGAGAGTATCCATATAATGCTTGAAAGGGGCACATTTTAATAGCTGAATGATAACTAGTATGTACCATCATTGAACCATTCTCAGCCACAAATATTATTTATTAGGATTGTACATCGCTATAAATCTTACGTAGATTTCTAAGCATTGGTTAAATCTTTCAGTCTACCTATATGTTTAAGGGTGATATGCAAAACTCATGAGTAACTTAACCCTAAACGTTTTAAACAATTCTTTCTAGAACAGACTTATGAATATCTTGTCTCTATTAATCATAATTGAGGTTAATAATTCATGAAACTTATAAAAGTGATCCAAGAATGTCCGAGCAACATCTTGAGTAGAAAACATATATTTTAATATAATAAAATAAGCATACTCCAAGAATTGATCCAATACTACCATAATAGTGTCTTTTCCCTCAGACTTTGGTAGTGATTCAATGAAGTCCATTGTGATATTCTTCTATGTCCCACCTGATAAGGGTAAAGGTTGTAACAGTTCATGGTATACCACTTTCTCCAACTTTTTCTTGGTTGACAAATAAAACAAACCTTCAGCCTCTTGTAGGAATTTTAAACTCCAACATAACCTCGTATATAAGATTCATGAGAAACATTTACAAATCTATTCCTCAACGTTTCATTGTTGCCAATAAAAGTCATGTTCTTATACCTCAACACTCCATTTGACAAAGTAAATTCTAGCCAACTATTCATATTCAATAATCTCTCAATTACCTTATTGTTTAGCGTAGGATCCAATTCATATGACTTGTTAATTTCTTCATACCATAATGGTACAATTATTGTCATAGTATAAATGTTATTATGCTCTTCATGTCTCGACTCCTTACCGACAATTAAACTATTAAGCAAATCATCATTTCTTGATAAGGCATCTGCAACCAGATTCTCTTTTCCTCTCTTATACCATATAACATATCTCAAAAAAAAAAATTAATTAAGTCTTTTCTTTGTAAAGGTATGTGTATCCTCTGTTCTAATAGGTATTTAGACTTTTATGATCAGTTTTTATGATGAATTAATCATGTTCTAAATAGTGTCTCCACATATCAATTATCATTAGAATGCTAAAGACTTAAGACTTTACTAATAAAACTTAAAAGGCATTTCTTCTTAATTAAACACAACTCTTAATTTCATAACACAAACATTAGTTTCAAGCATAAAAACCTTGTGATAACTAGGTAAAGCTAACATTAGAGCTTCACACAATGCTTTTTTAAGTTAATCAATCTTATGCCTTTTTATTCTATTTGAAGTTGTTCTTTTTAAATAATTTAGTGAGTGGATTATTGATGATACCATACTCTCTAATGAATTTTCTTTAATAACCTATTTATTAAAGGAATCCTTTTAATTCTTAATAGATATGGAACAAACTTGGATCTCATATCTTCAATCTTTTTAGGGTCAGTTCTCACCCCTTTAGAAGAGATAATATGACATAGATGTTGTACCTTTTCTTTAAAGAGCGATCATTTGGACTACTTAATATATAATTGGTTACTTCTTAATGTCACTGACTTAGTTCTAAAAGGTTTGATATGCAACTCCATAAAAAAACTAACACAAACTTTTTTAAGGCTCTAACACACTATTCATTAAAGGTTGAAATGTAGTAAAAACATTAGTCAAGTCAAATGGCATTACCTTGAATTCGTAATGCCCATGGTGTGTTCTGAAGGAAGTCTTCTCCTTATCTTCCACATTTATCCTCACTTGATGATAACCTGACCTTCAATCCGGTTTTGAAAAGAACTTAAATTCATTTAGTTCATCCATTAACTCATATGTGAGAGGAATTGAGAATTTATTCTTGATAATGAAGTTATTTAATTATCTATAGTCCACACGAAAAATTTCATGTACTGTCATTTTTTAACTAAAAGAGCTGGCGGTGCAAAAGGGTTGCAACTCTACCTAATGACTCCATTAGATAACATATCCTTCACCAACTTCCCAATCTCTTCTTTGAGAATGAAAGAACTCCTATAAAGTATGATGTTAGCAGGTTTTGCACCATGTATAAAAGGAATTTTATTATCTAACTTTCTTATTGGTGGTAAATACTTAGTTCTTCAAATACAATCTTAAACCCTTCCAAAAGTGCTTTAACCTTTGCATTCTTAGTATTTGAAGTAATCTCCTCAGCAGTAGTGATAGAAAATAATTGTCCCATAAAAACCAAAAATATCTTCCTTTAAATCCTTATGAACCTTTTTAGCTGTAATTAAATGCAATGTAGCCTTATCAACTATTTCTTTAAGCTCTATTATTCTATCATCTTTCTTGAATGAGATTTTCATCTTAATAAAGTCAAATAAAACATGAGTGTCTTCTCAACCAATCCACACCCAAAACCATATCATATTTTCCTAACTTTAACAATCTCAAATCAATAAAGAACTCATGCATTTGTATGAACTATGTGAACTTTCGACAATAAGTATTGCACTTCATAACACTATCATTGGCCATAATCACAGCCAATACAATTGTTTTCCTGACCACAACTTTGATTTATATATAATGATTACCTCATCTATAAAATTATAGGTTCTTTCATTGTCAATCAAGATCACCAATTCTCTTCCCTAATATCTTTATTTGATTCTTATTGTATTGTAGGCATAACTTTCTGCAAAAAACCATACTCTTCAATTTCATTTTCTTTCTCTGCATTAACTCTATTATTACCCCCTTCCTCGGCTTCCACAAAACTTCTCCCTATCTTCTCCATTACTTTCAATCATATGTATTCCTTTTTTGTTGCACCAATGGCTTGGATTGTATTTTACTCCATATTTATAGTGCCGTGTCAGTCATCTTCTTTGCTCATAATGTTGTTTTAGGCTTTGAGATGTGTCACTTCTAACTAAATTGTAAGGTTTTGAAGGTTGATTTATTATTTATGTACTTATACCAATTGGAGCAATTAATCTGCTACCCAATCTACTCTTTTAAGCGTAGATAAACTTGATTCCTCCTATCATTGGCTTGTTCAAAGGCCTGCATGAAGGTGATTAGTTTTAAGATCTTCAATATTGGTTTAAAATCTTCCTTGAAACCACTTATTAAACTAGATATACAATATAATTCTAGCAAAATAGGGCTCAAAATAGTCATAAGAGATTTGAGTTCTTCAAACTTCTTTATGTATTCCTTTTTTTGGGATCAATTTATTGAATTCTTCTACCACATCTTCTCTATTTCCAAACCTTATACAAATTTCTTTTTTAAACTCATCCCATCTGTCTACATCTCTACTACTTAAAAAAAAGTTGTCAAACCAAACAAATGCCCTTCCTTCCAAGCATACGGACACACGCAATCTCAACCTATTGGAAAACTAGAGTGAGGTACAACTTAAAAAACTTCTTGTCAACCTCTAAAGTTTTCTCCATGAAATAATGTTAACTCTATTCTAGGAAGAGCCATATTATATCCCATCTTGTTTCCTTTATGAGAATCCATCTTTTCCATATGTTACTCTTTGGATTTGGAATAATTCCATCAAATACTGGATTGTTCCTGCCATTAAACTTCTCATCTTTTTTATTGTTAACAATGGTCTGTAATGTTGCCAGGATCGAATCTAACCGTGCATTAAATTGATCATTATTTCTATGCTGTTTCTGACTATGTTCTTCTATTTGCATGAATTCATCATGCATGTTCTGCAATTCCTCGTGTATTCACTATACTTGCTCTTCCAATTTCTTTCTCTGTTCTTCCAAGGCTCTGACCATATTGTTTTCTACCATGGTTAATGATTGAGTGTTTAATTAAGATTGAGGGTGGATCTTTGGCAGCTATGAGACCCAATTGTTAGCTCATGAACTAACAAGAGAAGATTTTGAGAAATTGAGATAGGAAAAGAGAAGAAAAGAGGGAGATATTGAACCTGCACATAACAGAACTTTCTGGTGTTATTTCTTGAGTATCATGTTACAATTTTTTGCACTATATATAATGAGATTCCCTTCAAAAAGCAACTGTCATTCTAACAAACTCCTAACTGTTAACAATTCTAACTACTAACTAACACAATCACATGACAGTTGGTTAGTTATCCAACTGTTATTCTAAGTGATATAACTCCAGCTTCTTCTTCTTTTTCTTTTGATTTCCTATGTTTTCCTCCCGCATATTCTTTAGTATGCACGTGTGCTTTCATTCCTTATCCTCTTGATTATGCTGTAACAATTAATTGATTTAGGTGGGAACAACACTGAGATTAAGATTATGTTACATTGTGTATCTAAAAAGGAAAAAAAAATGTTTGGGGGTATCTAGAGCCTTGCGTGGTGATATTGTTGGAGCCTGTTTCACTTGTTATTTGCTTGTAGAGAGAAGATAGTTTGATTCTTCAGGATTGGTAGCTTTTTTATGCTAGGTGTGTGCCCCCTTTTTTTTTCAGAACAGAAACAACCATTGTATTTATTTACAAGGCATTGATAAAAACCTCGAGCATTTTAGGTCCAACGCCCTTAATCTAGAGCCAAAGGATTCGCATGCTGTCAGCAAAAAGATCTCCCCGTTTTCTTTATTGATATGTCCTTGAAAGATAGTTGTCACTGGTCGAACTTAAACCCATGGTACTTATAGAACATAACGACACCAAGAATACGATAAGCAGGTTTAATGGGGGTAAAATTTAACCTTGTAGACTAGGAGAATGTTATGTTTGAAACTACACCACTGCAGAGGGAGATGTTAATTTTAGTTTTCCATAATTGAAACTTAGCAAAAATGCTGCACGAATTAAACAGAAAGAGAAGAAAGTATTGTACGATGATATAAACTTGTTATTACCAATCACATGACTCGAAGCACATCTCCTGTGGGATTCATGGTGGCACCAAGCGAACAAAAAATTATTTAACATGTTCTTGGCAACAACAGTGTTATCATTTTACCCATCTTAATTCAAATTCAATTATCTCAAGCCAAAATATATGTAAACAATGTAGACTTGTAATTCTGACAAAAAAGCATTTCCTTATACAATGAACAGAGTTTAAATCTATGATTGGATTGAATTTCTTGCAATTCTTGGTGTGTAATTACTAGGTACATTGGTAGGAAAAAGAATAATTATTCATTTCAATTTTAAGCCCAGAGCACTTTTATATTCTAGTGGGACAGTAAAATACAACAGATAAAGAGAGAATAATGTTATTCATGACCTTCACTCTGTCAAGTGATGCCATAACCATCACCACAAACAAATGTGTCAAGTTCTACATGAGACAATCAGGGAATGAAAGAAGAGGAAGCCATAAGAGCCAACGGATATGCTATTACTCACAAGGGTTCAAGATTATGACAGGTATTGTCAAAAGGGCATAGACAGCCAACAGTTTTAACAACTTCTCGTTCAAAATACTAGTCTTCACCATATTGTGCAATCATCTGCATAATGGAAATTTAATTAGTGCAAGTTTTGAAGTTATGTACACAGATGCACGCAAGCATCTTGTGTGTGCACTAAAACTTTCTAAGATTTTAGCGTTACTTTTGATGCCAAATAATTCGTCCTATTCTTTGAGAAGAACAAGGGACAAACAGATCACATATGAATATCTATTATATCAACCCTATACAGAGATAATTATCAGCGAACCATGTTTCTTGTTTCTCAGATTGGCAATGAGTAAAACAAGAATTTATGAACAAACCATTTTGATGGGATGTTGAGAAAACTTTTATGGCATCCAGCATTTGATTCCCGAAGTCTGTTCCATAACAAAGAAAGGACAGACCACATATATATGAATCATATATTCTAATTCAAACTGAATATTGATCCAGAGATTCAAAGACCAAGCAAAATAAATTACCATGCAAAAATTGGATCTGTGATGAATTACATCGTGCATGATTTTATTTGCATTGTTTCCAGGTATCACTATGATCAGCTGATGGTGAAGCTAAACTACTTCGTACCTGTCAAAAATAAAGAGAAGAAATTATACTCAAACTATCCAACCTTCGAAATCACCCAGGTTATAAAATAAACTACAATTGTCGATTTTGATGTTTCAGTAGTGTTCACATGCAATTTATTTAGCCCTTTTCCTACTGGCTGCTCTGTTGTTCATTCTTGTTTATCTTCTGTTTTCTTGTTTTCAATAAAATCTCCATTTTTATAATAAAAAGTTGTCTTCACCTGCAGTCCTGTTTAAACCGATCGCGGACTCTTCTATTTGCATTATAAATCTTGTGTCCGCAATGCCCGCTGTTGGCTTCTTCTCCACTATTCCAGCCCCCTTTGATCCTTCTCTTCCACTTCTAAAAGGTTTATTTCAAAACCTAAATATCCATTGAATAATTATCTTGCTTTATTAATGATTTTGATGTGTTTTGTGATGAGAATTTTAGGATTAAATAGTTTTATGGGATTGATATTTGTATTTGAATGATGTTGGTCAAGTCCTTTAATCTTGCATCTTGTTTTATTATTGATTTTGATGTGTTTATAACGATATTTTAGGATTAAGCAATGCTTATTGAATTGATATTTATGTTGACTGCACTTTTAATTTTGCATCTTGTTTTCTCTTATATTCTTGATGATTTCATTATTATTCTTAGCATTGCAACATGTATTTCTTTGTGTATGAATAATGATCTATTCAATAATATGAATTGAGATGGTCTTTTGTTCCAAATGATACAAAATCAATGCTCATTCCTACATATATTTGTTTGAGTTTTATAACGTATTTATAAAACCTATTAAGGGTTCAGTTCACATTAAAAGATTTATTAGGCTGACATTTTAATATTTTAAAAATCCACCCTTTTTATTCTCAAAAATCATATCTTGCTATTCACTCTAATATTTAGGGTAAATGAAATTAACATGGGCCATTACTTTGAATATTAAAAAGAGTATCCTTTTCTTTTGATTTTAAATGAAAATAAGTCATTGAAATATCTAAGTCCAATATTCACCAAATAAATTTAGTGTATTAGCCTCTTTAATAATTTCTCGCATGTTAATAAGAATCCAAAAATTTATTCACTTACAGTGAATGTACATACACAAGTCATAGCACTAGTGTATACAAACATTAATGAAGGGTAACCAACTATAATTAAAATGAAAATAGGTGATTGATAAATAGCATACCACATAGAAAATGAACCTTAAAAGGGTTATTGTCAAGACTTAATCCATAAGGGACCTTCATATCACCATATCTTATTCCAAATAAATGAACTCATTATGGTCACTACTTGGGTAGGATAGAGGCATACAATATTCATTCATTCAGTAAATATTATGAATGAATTGTGGATACTATATTTTAAATGAATCTTAATAAGGTATTATTCATGGACCCTTCCTAGAATTTGGGTTGGGTTCAATAAGTCTAACATAACCTCATTGATTATTCATTAGCATGACTTGATAAACTATTGATTATAGGTAATGATCAAGATTCACCAATTATAAACATGTAAATTCACTGATTATTATTGAAGGATAATAAGTTGGGGTGAAAAAGATGAATCATGCCTTAGAATGGTTAAGCTTGAGCCCACATATTCATCCAAAGTTTAACTCATAGTAGTAGACTCACTATCACCCAGTTATATAGAATACTGATACATTAAGCATAACAAACTGTTAAGAATAGAAGACAAAAGTAGCAATGCAGCTTATCTCATGTAAGATGTTTTAGGGTGATAGTATCTTCCATTTAGAATAACTAGTCCCTTATATGGTGAGTATAATATTAGGTGGTGATTTCTTTTTAACATGAGATCTCCTTCCTTTCTAAACACAAACAACCTTTCCTATTCCTAGGAAAGATGGCTTTAATTTGTCACGATGTCAGATATGACACTACATCACATATCGAACCAATTTTTTTTAACATAAAAAAGATGCTCATGTGACTTTATAGTTTTTAAAGAAGCAAGAAAAATTCAAGACTCGGGTTATTAACTTGATTGGGTTCTATTAGGATCTTCATTTAAAGTCATAATTAAGGATAGTTGTTTTTAGCAATTAATAAGTTTTAAAGACTTAGTTGTTATGATTAAATTAATTTATTATACCTAATTTTTTAAAATATATTTAGTAATTGATACCTTTAGTGTGTGTGTGTAGCATGTGTTTACGATGAAAAAATACATAACTTTCTCATTATTAGAAGTTCTTTAAAAAGACTTTCTCATTTTACTTAGTCTTTCATGTATCTTTACAAATAACTTAAGACCTTTCTTTTTTTACATATTCCTTTTAAACTTCACTACACTTTCTTTCTTATACTTTATTAATTGTAGCTTTTGTTCATTCTTTTTTTATATCTTATATTCTTTTTTCATGCAAATCCATCTAGTTTCATCTTTTGCAACTCATCCACTTAAAATCATGGAGCACAACATTGTCAACAACAAATTATATTGCTTAATCATAAGCAAGACATCGTACTTTGACATCTTCTCATCATTTGTGATTTTCAAAGCCATAAGAACATAAAACTCAGTGATTCCCAAACTTTGTTAGGAATGAACAAATTAACTGCATAATAACAGCTTTTATTAAAGCCGAACATGACTTAATATATTTAGCATGTCATAAAATCTAAAACTTATTGTTATACATCCAATAAAAAATTAATTTTCTTGGACAAACTAATACCAAATGTAAGTTTTCTACTAGCGCATAAAGAGAAATAGAGTATAGAAATAGAATCAATCAAAAACAATAAATTAGTAATCAACAACAATAATGGTAAATTCACCTCGCATTCTTAATCATGATTTTATCAAGGCTAGGTATCCACTATAAATCTTTCCTCGTTTGAACCTCACCCTTAACTTTAAAGCTACCCCATTCTAAGGTGCTACTAAATGGAAATGATGCAATCTTGGATATGAAATCAAAGAATCCATTAGAAGAGTCCATCAGGTCTATTATAAAACCTAAAATAAAATGGATTCAAAAAGAGTTCAATGGACTAAGTCAAGAGAGTTGGGTTAAAAAGGTTTAAATCTATCAGTTGGAACCTTTGTGTACTTTTCGGGTCATATATTCAACTACATGAAGATTTTTTATGTGATTCCAATTGGATTGAAAACTAGACATATGTACCTTTTTAACGATATATAGTAGTCATGTTAATTCATTCGAACGAGAGAGAACAATGTGTTTAGAATTTGGATACCTTTTAGACATTAATAAAATTTAATTTTTCTTAAGCAAACTTCTTCTTCTTTGTTGGAACAAAGAGTAAAACTGATTTATCAAGGTATAATTGATCCTATAACATCATTAGCAATCATTTAATACCTCTGGTTCTTAGTTACATGTTAAGTCGGGGTCAAAGTTCAACTAAACCTGATTATTTGATTTTCTTAGGATTTGTTGTCAATTTTACTGTGGGTTGCATATTACCTGAATTGGAAACATTTATTTTCTCTTTTCTTGCATTAAAAAAAATGAAAAAAGAAAATTTGTTTTCCCTTTTAGGTTACAAAATGAAACCCAAATTCGTAAATGGCCTGTCATTTAGCATATCTAAAGTCCCCAATACTCCAACCATTTCGAAACGAGTAGAGCTCTCTCTCGATCTATAGCTACAGACACTGCACCCATTTCCTTCTTGCTTGGGAAGCAAGAAATTTGTGGGCCCCTCAAGATGCTATAAAACTACCTGCATTCACGCTTCTCATTCCCTCACGCCTTTGGCAACAGAAAATAACAACCTCCTCCTTCACCTCTCTCTCGCTCTCTCTCTCTCTCAAATACCAAAAAATGGAAATCACTGTTGAAATGATCAAGGAATCGCTCAAAGACCCTTACTACCATTACAACGGCTACACCATCCACGTCGAGAACCACCGCATCCTCACCG
>Ga0325411_1005913_pt1 | contig 13498 bp, 4 predicted proteins | sample PopdelMetagenome_13_FD_206181 | JGI IMG/M metagenome (GOLD analysis project Ga0325411, IMG submission 206181) | Populus deltoides microbial communities from Bellville, Georgia, United States - Xylem-PdIQD-R4 | ecosystem: Host-associated > Plants > Phyllosphere > Stem > Wood/Secondary xylem... | reverse complement strand
TACTCAACTAGTCTTTGACAATTTCCAAGGCATTTTGGTGCATTATTTTCACTGATATAATTTTTATTTTCTTCAAATATTTTTTGATTTTTTTGTATTTTTGTATTTTTTGTTTATGTGGGGGGCTAAAAATGGATAACAACATAAAAAAATTATAGATGAATAAGAATAGCATCTTAAAAAAAGTAAATACATGCAAAATAATTTAATAAAAGCCTTTATCCAAAAAAGACTAAACAAATAACATAAAAAATCACAAATGAGGGATATTAAGTGAAACATAAATTAAACAAAAAAAAATAAAAAAAGGTATCAATTAAATGAAAATCAAAACTAGAAAGAAAAAAAAACAATAATTTAGACACAACAAGTGTGGTTAAAAAAAACAAGAAAAACAAATGACTCGGGTTATAGCCCCAATTAAGTTTAATAAGTTGGTTTTATTTTAATTATATGATAAAAATTAGAAAAAAGATAGTAAACAAATAAAATTTTAAAAAAATATCACGATAAGTTGAAAAAATAAAATTGGAACATGAAACTGGATAAAAAACAACAAAAAAATTAACTAAAATCAATTTGAGGTAGCGTGACAAACATATAACTTGGATAATAAAAGGTGAGCTAACTCGGGTTAACTCGCAAAATTCATACCGCAGGTCACGAAACCAAGATAACTTAGTAGAAAAGAAACTAAAGAAAACCACAAAGTCAATATTTTTTTAAATAATTAATGTCAAACGATGAAATAAAAAAGAAAATAAGCATAGAAAAGATGTTGACTCGAATTAAATTTTCAAACTCATAAACCGGGTTATTAGATCGAAAGCACCATACAAGGAATATATATAGAGCCTAATCCCCAGCAAATCAAATATTGAAGGATGAGATCGAGATAAAAAAATCAATTACACGAAAAGATATAAAAAGTTAACAACTAAAAGAACGGGGTGAAAATCAAAATAAATTAGAGGTTAAATTGAAAAGAAAAACAACTCCAAGAAAAGAGAAAAAAATCAAAAGAATAAGGATCAAATCGGAAAAAAAATAATACATAATAAACTTTAATTGAATGATAAAATTGAAAATCAATAAAACTTTTATAAAATTATTAGAAAAAAATAGAAATAAAATAAATAACGATTGAATAAAAAAATTATATTAAATTGAATTTGAATAACTAAATTAAAAACAAATAATATTTTTTATAAAAAAATTTAAAAAATAAATAAATAAAAATTGAATATTATGTTATTGCCTGGTAAACTTGAAATCATTGTATAATACATTGAAATAATCACATCAAGCCTCGAACTAAAGGTGATAATTTTTTGTTCAATTTGATTTTTATAAAAAAAAATAATCAAACTAATTTTTTTATAAAAAATAAAAATTGAACTGTAACTGATTTAAATTAATTGGTTTTGGTTCAGTTATTTTAGAGCAAAAGCCGATTCATACTGGTTTGACTTGTATTTTTTTAGTTTGGGTTTGATTCAGTTTAATTTTTTGGATTTTATATTTCTAAAATCGAAACTGAAACACTCCAGTTAATTTTTTAAAAACTCTAATCGATTTAATCTATTTTTTTATAATTATTTTTTAAAATTTTTTTAATTTAATCAGTTTTTTAATTTTTTTTACCGTCCCGAATTGAATAACTTGAATGTTGACTAGCTAATAATTTTACCGCGAAACCTAGAACATTGAAGAAAATGACATCGAAGTCCTGGTATTCATTAATTACTATTAATTAGATAAAATGAAAACATATAGTCGAAGCCAAATTGGCACCAACAAAAAGCAAAAGCCCTCACTGCTCCTCCTGCAAAACCCTAACACCAAAAAGCTAATCAATGGAATTCGACGAGATTGAGTATCTGGAGAAAACCGTAGAGGAAGCGGAAGATCGAGACGATACGAGGAAGAAGAACAGCAGTAGTAGCAAAAAGAGAAATGGAACCGAGAGAAGTTACAGGAAGCGAGACGTCGATGATGAAGATATCGACAAGGACGAGGACCGGAAGGCAAAGAAATTGAAAGCTGAGGACGAGAATGGTCGCGATCGCCACCACCGGAGAGACCGAGATTTAGATAGAGATAGAAGTAGCAGACAGAAAGATAGAGAGAGAGAGAGGAGAGAGAAAGATAAGGAGAAGGAGAGAGAGAGGAGAGAGAAGGAGAGGGAAAGGAGAGAGAGGGGGGGAGAGGAGGAGAGAGAGGAGAGAGAGAAAGATAAGGAGAAGGAGATAGAGAGGAGAGAGAAGGAGAGGGAGAGGGAAAGGAGAGAGAGGGGGGGAGAGGAGGAGAGAGAGAAAGATAAGGAGAAGGAGATAGAGAGGAGAGAGAGGGAGAAGGAGATAGAGAGGAGAGAGAAGGAGAGGGAGAGGGAAAGGAGAGAGAGGGGGGGAGAGGAGGAGAGAGAGAGGAGAGAGCGCAGCAGGAGCAGGTCGAGGAGGTATGAAAGTGATAATCGTGAGAGGGAGAGAGAGAGAGAGATTGACACGAGAGAAAGCAGGTGATGGTTTTTTTTTTCTTTTTCCTTTTTAATTTTCTTTATAGCTTAGATCATGGGATTCGATGCTGTTATTTTTAATTTTTTATCGTATGGTTCTAAGCGTTAATTAATGTTTTGTCCTCTAGAAACTGAATTTTGAAGTCTAATGGGAGAAGCAAATAGTTTATGACAAGATTTGGTTTTGAGATGGATTGTTAATTGATGTTACTGTCCCCTGTAAATCCAAGGCGGGATGGATACTTTCTCGAGGCTTTTGATGAAGAATTTGCTGCTTCCTATGAGATTTCTCTTCCTCCTCCTTTGCATTCCATGTGAAAGGGGTGTGAATTGAATTTGGAACATTTTATCACATGGAGTAAGAACTGAGGTTCTAAAATTTTCATTGAAGCTTTGTTCCAAATTTGACCAAAGTTTTGTTTGATTTTGTTTGCATGGAGTTTAGTTGTTACTCTGTGATGAATGATCTTGTTGTTTGTCTGTAAGTATGCTTTGGTAACCTTTAAAGAGTGTAAGATGTTTAATCTGTTGACCTTGACAAAAAGTTGAAATACATATGCTATATCAAATGAAATAAGAACTGGGGTTTTTAAATTTTAATTGAAGCTTTGTTCCAAATTTGAATAACGTTTTGTTTGCATGGAAATTGGTTGTTGCTCTGTGTTGAATGATCTTGCTGTACGTATATTAGTATATAACTATCCTTGTTAGAAATAATATGGAAAAAAGGCTGGCATTTTGGTGTCACTATAGCTCGTCCTCTATGAAATTACTATGGAGTTGGCTAGAAATTTGTATTTTTTTCTGACATCATAGCACTGTTTTTTCTTTTCAGTTATAAGAACGTTGATGCCTGTTTATTAATCTCATGAATTTTCATATTTTATAAAAATTGAAACTTTGAAAGTGTTTTGGGTGCCAGGAGATTTAAAGAAAAGAAAGAAGTGGTGGAGCCCGAAGCTGATCCAGAAAGGGACCAAAGAACTGTTTTTGTGTACCAGGTTCATGGTTTGCAATGCGGTTTTATGATTATTAGTCATGGAATCATAGATATATTGTGGTTCCATTGTTTTCTCACATTGTTGCTGCTCTGTTCTCATGGATTTTTGTGATGACAGATGCCTTTGAAGGCGACAGAGAGAGATGTGTACGAATTTTTCTCGAAAGCAGGCAAGGTTAGTGGCATTTTTTTTTTTTATATATGTATAACACAAGAATAGTTGTATAATTCTGGATTTTATAAAATCTGTACGTAACCTCATTGTGGTCTTTTCAAGTTTAGTCATTGACTTTTTTTTGGATTAAATTTCACAACCCATCCTATGTTTTGGATCTAATTTCACTTTGCCTCCTGTACTTTGAATAATTTTACATTCTATCCCCGACTCTGTTAGGTAGTGTGTTAATTTTTTTCTAATTACCCTGATTGCCAGTGTTTATAACCACTAGGCATTTTATCAGGTCTCTCCCTCTCTCTCTACACACACACACACACACATCTTAATGAACATATTTCTATCTCTCATTTCTCTTTTCCTTCAATTTAAAAAACTCACAAATTCATCTGTCGATTACCAATAAACAATACTCCTTTGGTCGGGACAAACACAAAAACAGTAAGCTCAATTTTAGCATGTAAGTTGATTATTCTTGTTAATTCCTCTCTCTTTCCACTTAAAGTCTTGAAATTGGATTCTATTTGGTTTGTTGGTTTTGACTGTTGATATTTCTATCTCGCTTTTTTTTTTCCTGTATCGATTTAACAAAACACAATTAATATATTTTTGTACAAATGGATCATAACATGAATGAGTTATCTAGCAACACAATGATTTGAGTTTTAAAAGCCAACCATGGATTAATTTGAACAGGTTGTCATATAGTAGTACTTGGGGGGCCAACTTAAACAAATTTTCAATGATTCAGCACATCAAGATTTAAGCACACTTGCATCCTTAGGTGCCTTGTATACCCTCATCGATGCTATGAGCTTGCTCATTAAAGAGTAGCTTGAGGAAAATTTTCCTAATGAATATATTGTCCAAATCAATTCCAGAAAAAAAACCCCACAATATATTTTCCCAAACTATATTATGAGTTTCCAAACCCTGATTGCATTTGCTTTTGGTGGTGGTAATAACACAATATACTCCAAAAACATCCTGGTTAATTTGATATAATTTGCTTAAAATTAAACTTTTTAACACTTGACTAACAGCTCTTGGATGGAGGATGCAAAGTGCAATTAAATTGAAATTACAGGATGACAAATGCAAAGTTCCTCAATAACGGACAGTACAGTGAAACTGCCTTCAAAGCGCAGGGTGATTTGTGAAATTTACTCCTTTTTGTTTCTTCCTGTGTATGAAAATTATACGGATTTGTTGCCTGATAAACTGCTGAGAAGAATAGGAATGTATGTTAATGAAATGCCATTGCGTTTTTCAGCTTCAGTTACAAGTAGTGTAATGACTTTCTTGTCTCATCTAGATGTGGGATGAGTTAAAAGGTGTGCATGCATTAAGTGAATTATCTTGGTATTAAGGAGTGGTGTCGTCCCATATGCTTGTGTATTTTTGGAAATTCAAACAAGATGCTCCAGATACCATCATAATTGTAGAACTATATTTTTCTGTCAGCGATTCATAATTCAAATGAATGCAGAACTTCACGTTCAACTTATTCCTCTTTCATTTCAGCAACTTCTTCCTCAGTTGCCAGACCCTTGATTTCTTAGCCACCATTTTTTCTCTATCAAACTCAAACACCAACAACTAGATTACCTCGTAGGATACAAAAGTAGTTTACATGATTAGACTAATCTTAGTAATGCAATTGCCTTCTGATAGGTGTTTTGTTATGTAGTTTGAATTTCTGAAATTTCTTTGCACACCGCAAATTTTGCTCTGTATTAAAATTTGATTTGAAATTAGTTTTCCTTGATTTTTCAGGTCAGGGATGTTCGATTGATAATGGACAGAAATTCAAGGCGGTCAAAAGGAGTTGGGTATGTGTGCCTTTCTGTTTAAACATCATGATGCTTATGCACTTCTTCTAAAGTAACTGTTAGCATATTTATTCCAAGAATCAAGTTTAACTGTATTCTTAAATGCAATAGCAATGCGATAATGATGAGGGATGATGGGAAAACCTTGCACACATGTTTAATCAATTCATTCAGCGCACTCAAGGTAGATGACATAAACCTAATTTTGTTTTATACTTTTCCAATTTTCTTCTTCTGAATATTTTGTAAGTAAAGAGACCTGATTATGAGCCATGTATAATTAGTCCTGGATTTCAATATTGGTGCTCCCATTCTGGTTTAATGTTGATCCTTTATGTCTGGATAGTTTGGTTTTGGCAGCCATCTTTCTTAAGAAATTATGTTAACAAAAACTTGGTTTTTTTAAAAACATCTAAATTCTTTATTGATGAGCCATTGGTTGGAGCATTGATTGATGTTTGTTTGTTTATGATTTTGGGGCTTTTGTGCACAAACATGTATCAAAGCGGAGACCACTGCTAATTTATTTATTTTTGCATTCTAAGTCATCTCTTCTCTCCTTGATCCTCATGATACACAATGTGTTCTGGTTTTGTATATTTATTCCGATGAGTTGACATATTTTATTACATGGGACATCAGATTCACTGAAAGAAACTCAGCTTGAGCTCTCTGCGCACAGTTTTTGTTTTCCTTCATCTATTTGCTGTATGCTTTGTTAGTTTGATTTCTTCTTCCATTTCGTTTGTTCTGATTAGTTATCTGCACTGGCGTAACTGCAGGTATGTTGAATTCTATGATGCAATGTCTGTGCCAATGGCAATAACTCTTTCAGGTCAACTGCTTCTTGGACAACCTGTAATGGTTAAGCCTTCTGAGGCTGAAAAGAACCTCGTTCAGCCTAGTGCTTCAGGCGGTGGCACAGGTGGTGTTACTGGACCATTTGGAGCAGTTGACAGAAAACTATATGTTGGGAATTTGCATTTTAACATGACAGAAATGCAGCTTAGACAGGTAATATGATTGGAGAGTTCATTTGGTTTATTGTTCATTAAGACAAACAAGTTCACTTTTGTTTTTGTAATAATCAATTTTGTTTATTAACTAGGAGAAGCTGTAACATAATAATTATGCATAGAGGCATTAATGCCAATAAATCATAGAAATTGCCATTCCAACCACAACAATTTAAATGAAAATTAATTTTTTGGCATCACTTTCTTTGAACTACACAAGTAATCATTTAAGATCAGAAGTAACTTTCTTAGTTTCCCTTCAAATCAACCACTAAACTTTGGGCACATTGAACTTTATCTTTCCACTGTTCTTAAAGATCCGTTCTGAATTGCATCATTGGTGTTTGCAAGTCTTTAGCTAAGCTTGTGCTGAATTGGAAAAGGAAGTTTAGGATGCCTGTAGAAGAAATTTGAGAAGCTTTTGGTCAATGACCTCTTGCTGTATAGACTTGGACTCACTACAGATTCATGAACTCTAGGAGGATCATTACTGATGCTGCTGAAGGAAGTGTTACTTGTCATCAGCCCTTGATGTTGAATTAACAGTCAATGACTCCCTTAGCTTTTATAGTTTGTTTTGCATGAATTTTGAAGTGCACAGGTCTTGTATTATGCCTTGTTAGTTTCCTGGACACAGATTGAGTTTTTTTTTTTTTTTGTAATTGTTAGACAACTAGTACTTCCATTTATTAAACCATCCTCTTTCTTTCACAAATTTGATCCAGCTACATAACATAATGTCTTACTTTTGTGTTACTCAGCTTTTTGAACCATTTGGTATTGTGGAGCTTGTGCAACTACCTCTTGACCTTGAGACAGGACAATGCAAAGGTTTCGGATTTGTTCAAGTCGGTGATGACTTCTTGTTGATTGCAATATATATTTGTACTATTTAATCATTCACATTTGTTGATTGATTAATTCATCCACTCTCCTACAGTTTACTCAACTTGAAAATGCTAAGGCTGCACAAAGTGCTTTGAATGGAAAACTGGAGATTGCGGGTCGAACTATTAAGGTATGCCTAAGTTTTTGTAGCTCAGACTAGGTTTCTCTTCATATGTTTTATATATAACAGTGGTTGTTGTCAGTCAACTATTTGTCTTTGCTGCCTTAACCAAATGAGTTTGACAATGTTGGGGTCTGTAATGAATTGTTTGTGTACGTATAGGTTTCATCTGTTACAGAACATGGTGGACAGCAAGATGGTGGAGTAAAATCTGCTGACTTCGACGATGATGATGGGGGTGGATTGGTGAGTTAAATGTTGCTATCTATTGTATGAGTGAACTTGAACTTGCATGATCATTGGCAAAGAATGACTTTATTTATTTATTCTTAGGGGGTGGGGAGGGGGTTGTAATCCCCTATTATTTATCAAGGATGATGGTTTACATTAATTTCATGAATTTACAATCCTGTAAATCAAATAATGAAAAAAAATGCACATGAAAATTATAGAGTAAATTACCCAGAAAAATTTTCGACAAGGCCATGGGATTGGGGGGGTGGGGGGGGCAAGAGAAACAAGGGGGATATTTTTTACATTCCTTGAGAGGTGATGATCTTATATTTTGGAGTAATGGACTGTTTTTCACTTTTGTTTGGTACACTTTGTTATTATGATATTATGACTAAAGCTGGCACAACATGATACTATTAGGATGGTGATTAGTATAAAACCTTTTTCATGGAACCAAAGATCTGTGATGTGGACAACAAAGGAAGCAAAAATTTTCTTTTCATAGACAATGGGTATTTCTGTAATTTCTAGAAATTCTGGAAATTTGTCAGATTTTTACTTGGTATTTTATTGGTCCTGATTAATTAGCTTATTAGTTTTTTTCCATTCTACATAGACTTATTATTTTCTTACTTAGGAATCCAAGTCTTTATTGGATTTGAACTACTAGAACTCTATAAATAAGCACGTAGTCTTTCAATATTTTAATGGAGTGTATGGATAAAATTCTAGCAATTTGATTTTGATTGGGTGACGCAATCTCCTCTAGGTGTGAAGTGTAAGTTTTTCTATCCTCTAGGTGTGACTCCTAGAGGCCCTATTAGTGTCACTCTAATAGTTTCTACAATTCCCAGCAGAAATCCAGTTCAATACATCTCTAAACAGCCTCCAAAAGTCAGGTCCAGAACAGCTCCTAAGCTGTCCTGCATCAGGATGTTTTCTGTAACCTTTTGTGGTTTTTGCCTCTATTGAAGATGTGTAAGATAAATGGGAAAGAGCAGGTGTATATATGTACAGTTAGTGATGTACTAACATGGAGATGAATCAAATTTGGTCACTATTGTGATGGATGTTGAGACAGACTGTTAAACTTGCCTTACTGTCATGCAATCCTGTTATCTTGTAAGCATCAACGTTTACAGTTTGCATCTTACTGTTTTGTTACCACTAATTAATGAATGTGATGGCTTTCACAGGGCTGAAACCCCTGCAATAAAATATCTCAACTGTTTTAATGTTTTTCCTATCATCATCATTTTGCAATCACATACTATATGTGTGTACATTAAATTTCACAACTATAACATCTTGGGTGGTTAGGTTTTCATAGGTCTCCATGTTTTTCTTTTCCCAAAATGGAATTAACTTGTTAGTAACTTAACTGGTTATTCTATCACCTGAATGAGGTATAGATTTTCATGAACACAAATGGTGTTCATTGATTTGTACATCATAAGGTTGAGTATCGTTACTTTAGTGTGATTTTTTTTTTTGAAATATGTAGATCAGAGAGACTTTGCTAAAATTGGTTAAAAATTCGTGTCCTCTGTGGTCGTGATAGTTATGTAACATAGACAAAATGCTAGCAACCTTATATGAGTATGATTTAAATCGTGCTAGCTGTCTCATTTTATGCACAAGGATTTGAGATAATTTGTAATCCAAGTGGGTGTTTGTTTTGCATAAAATATTTTACAAGAAAATGTTTTCTTGATTTTTCTGTGTTTACATAAAATATTTCAAAGTCAACCTATAAACTTAGTTTATTTGTCAGCTCTTGAAATTCCATAAAATAATTTAAGGACAAAATCAGATCACAATATTATCAAATTATTTCAGTCACCATCAACACCCCAGTCCACCACTCCCATCACCATCATTATTCCACTGCTATATTTTTACACCATACTTACCAAACATCATAAATTTGTTTTGTGTAAAGGGTTTTATGGTAAAACATTTTACATTTTTTATGCAAAACAAATGACCCCTGAGTTAATGCTTTTATTTTCCAGGTTCCCCATCCGAATCTGTCAAATGAATTCTGAATTGACAGAATGAGAAAACTTGTAATAGTAACTGGAGACTCTAGTTTGCACAACAATTTTAAGACACTAAGGTTAATCAAATATGCCAATGCCAATTTGAAAATTTTACTTGCTGGAAATTTTATTTTTCGTGCAACAAAGTTCAATGATTCAATTATTGTTTTGCTGAGGTCGAAGTTCTTGATGTTATGATTTGAGGGTATGAGGACTAACTTGCATAGGAAAGAGTGTCAATAGTTGCACTGTTTCTTTTTCTGGCATTTTTAATTTCTCCAAACTTCAGCTGATGAAATGAATTCACTTTTCCCATTCAGGCTTTGAATGCTCAATCAAGAGCATTGCTTATGCAGAAGCTGGATCGGACTGGCACTGCCACAAGGTTTGTCTATCTTGTTTAACTTTGTTTTTTCTATTTAAATATCAGTTCCATAGCCTTAAATCTAGTTCTGTTTCCAGTATTGCAGGCTCTCTTGGAGTACCTTTGCTAAATGGATCAGCTCCAAATCAACAAGCCATTAGCTTGCCTGTCAATGGGCAAACTAATATTGGAGCAGCAACATTTCCGGCACTAGTTTTACCTTCCCCTGCTTATGAATCTATTGGGCAACCCAGCGAGTGTCTATTGCTGAAGAATATGTTTGATCCAGCCACTGAGGTTTTTTTTTTTTTTTTTTTGTCAGTTCTCCATTGAGCAGTACTGATTCTCATAAAAATGTTGCAGACGGAACCAGATTTTGATTTGGATATTAAAGAGGATGTAGAAGAAGAATGTTCAAGATACGGTCAGGTGAAACATATTTGGGTGGACAAGTAAGTGTACAACACATTGCACTTTATCTATAATGTTTTTTATAGGTGCTCTGATGGAGAACGAATGGAAGATTTCAACATATTTGTTTTAGGAAAATTAGATATTTTATTTTATTGCTTTTGTTTTTCATTCAGAACGTCTTGTTATTTTAGGTTATTATGACATCTGGCAGGTTAGCTTTAATTAGGAGTTTTATTTTGTTTAGAACCATATTCTTTTTGCTTCTTTGTTTTAGGGTTTCATTAGAGTTTTGGTGCCTATATGAGGGTGCTAATATACTTATTGAATGATTATGGTCTTACGTCTGGTTACTCTTGACTTCCTGTAAAATTCTGGTGACATGGAACTTTCGTTGCGATCTTGTACATACATCATCACTCACTCTCTCCACCAGAACTCTAATTGCAGCACTACCAATAGAGTGTATTCTTACTCAAAGTCACAACCAATTGAGGTTACTGAACTTGACTACATCTGAAGCTATTTTTAAGGAAAAAAAGAGTGAATATTGGCCTTTCAGTGGTATCACATTGTCATGTTGTCTACATGTACCCAATCCACTACCCTTTTAGAATGCCATATTTATGGGAACTCTATTTTAAATTGAACCGTGTGTCTGCAATCTTTGTACACAGTTTTAGGCTTGCAACTACAGGGTGCTGGTTTGAGTTGAGATGGCCGTACAGTTCCATTCCTAACTGTTTATTTGACCTGCAGGAATAGTGCTGGGCATGTGTATCTACAGTTCGACAGCATGGAAGCAGCAGCAAGAGCTCAGCGTGCAATGCATATGAGATGGTTTGCGCGCAGGTCAATTTTAGCAATTTTCATGGTAATAATTTTCAACTATGCACGATTCTTCTGATTGTCTCTTGTATTCTAGTGACTCTTTAATCAAGATAAAAGATTTTGAAAATACATCATATTCATCTGGGACATCAGCCCAGGCTGAGAGGTTTTGAAAAACCTGCTTTGAATAGAACTTCCAGGTTCCCAGTTCATACCCCTGTACTGGCACTGAGATTTTATCTTTGAGCTCTGTAGGCTTCAACTTTTGGACTGGGTAATAAGTCCTTCAACAAGGCTCTGCTCGAATGTTGTTTTCAACTTCTTGTTGTCCTTGGCATATGCATTTCCATAGCAAGAGCAGATTTGCTGAGTATGCCCAAGGTTTGCTTTACAGGCAACTCTGCAATACAAATAGAATTCTAAACTGTTCCATTAAGTTTTAAGGAACATCCTTTTCTTCTCCGGAGTGAGAAGTGGTTTTCTTTCCTCAGGAATAACTTCACTGTAGGCCGTGATCAGAGAAATTACCGTGGTTAGAACGTGTTGGCTTTTCATTTTTTTCTGCTGGCCCCCATTATTCATGGTTTGCAGCAACATGTTCTTTTCATGTACTTGGAAGAAGAATGGAATGCTTAACTGATACTCTTTAACTTACAAGGAAGTTGGCTTTCTTCTTCCGAGTAGGAAGGGGTTTGCTGCCCTAAGAAATTGCAGAAACCACCAAAGCAACTGTTATCTTTTCATCTTTCCCTGTGTGCCCTCGCTGTTTTTTGTCTGCAGCATCATGTCTTTCCATTTTCTCAAAGAATTTGTACTTGTCTGCAGCCAACCCGTGAATATGAAGCAAGATTCCAAAATGGAGCTTGAAGGGACAGGTCAGGATTCTTGTAACAGCATTCAGCATAGTTGTCTTGATATTCTTCTTTCCTGGGATGACAATTTATGCACCCTCATTTTTTGTATACAGAGCTCACATGATATTTGTAAACCCTCCTGTCTGTCTTCCCAAGTTTTCTGACGAAAGAGCAAAATTGATTCTTTACCTGTCTGTCTTCCCAAGTTTTCTTACAAAAAGAGCAAAATTGATTTAATATGCAACTGAAGCATCTCTATCAAATGTAAAGATGGAATGCAGAATTATGCATATGCTTGAGAAATTTTATGGTGTTTGGGTGATATCCTTTTAATTATTCTCTTTGGTTCACTTTGAAGAAAGAAATATATATAAATATATATATAAAGAAATTTTAGGCTGAGATTTTTGTCATTTTTGTTGGTTATGAATTTTATTGTACTTTATCTCTTTTTCTTCAAAGTGAATATCATCATATAATTAATAGAATATCATTAATTAGTTATTTTTTGTGCATTATAAAATTTAATTTTTTCGCTCTAGCCGAAACGGCCTGAGGCTCCATAGGAAATAGATGGAGCAACACATGCTTGACACGTCATCATTATATTAGAAAACTGTAATACCTTGTGTCCCCAGATTTTTAATTTTGCAAGAGGTTAGTTTAAAAGCGTGTTGTGGTTTTATAACAAAGGGGGTTTCTATATATTAATTATTAAAATGATGCGTCTGTGTTTTATGACCTAGTTAACTTTTTATTAGTTTTTGAACGTAATAATCTCATAAAAAAATATAGATACATATCGAACAAGTTTAAGAAATTATAAATCATTTAATATAAATAAATATATTTATTAAATTATTTTTAGCATGCTATAAATCTCATTGATTTGTTTATATTATAGTAATCAGACTCGGTCAGATTCAATCTGACGGATTGACTCCCTCGAGACCTCACCTTTACAATTGGGACCCACTGGATTAACCTAACAAAGACCTTATCTTTTTATATATATATATAAATAAATAAAATCAAATTTAAAATATCTACTTGATAAGTGGTGGGACCAAAAATTTTTTTTTTTGTGATTGTTCCCAAAAACAAAGTAAAAGTAAATTAATGTACAAATATTTTTTGCGAGTGGGTGCTTTTTTTTGCCTATTAAGCCAAAAAATCGATGTAAAACACCAGTATTTAGCCTCCTATATTTTTTTT
>Ga0325411_1005911_pt1 | contig 13498 bp, 8 predicted proteins | sample PopdelMetagenome_13_FD_206181 | JGI IMG/M metagenome (GOLD analysis project Ga0325411, IMG submission 206181) | Populus deltoides microbial communities from Bellville, Georgia, United States - Xylem-PdIQD-R4 | ecosystem: Host-associated > Plants > Phyllosphere > Stem > Wood/Secondary xylem... | reverse complement strand
CTCCTGTTTTCTCAAAAAAAAAAAAAAAAAAAAAAAAAAAAAAAAAAAACACAACATTGTAAGTTTCCAATCATCACGTTAAACCAACCCTCGAAGAATACTACGTGCAGCAGTTTGGTAACATAGTTAGCAGTGTTATTGTGAGTAGTTACCTGCGGTAACTGGACAAATGGACCGTGTGGCGAGAGTTGTGAAGATGCTTTGGTTCTTGCTAAAACCGGCATAGGCACAGGTTGTGATGTTGCAACCAGAAGTTGTCGAGTTGTCGATGGACAACAAGCCACCTTCACATTGCATAGCAGGGCAAGTTGACCAGTTGGATGGTTTAATCCCAGATGCTTCACATTGTAATCTGGAAATGTGAGAAAAGAATTATCCAAATCAACAATTCTCATGATACCCCCTTGAGTGAATTTTTCAACACAACAAAGCCATTTGTGCATCAAACTTACGTCCAGTTGTTTGCAGCATCACACTTGCATTTAACACAATTGTTAGCAGTGAAGAAATAGGTGTTGTTAGGAACAAGTAGTGGATAATCTACTGAGTCACTGCTCACCGATGAATTGCAAGCTGTCAATTGACATGATAGGCACATTAAAGAATAACACAGACATTCGAAGACAAACAAGATCAAGAAAGCACAGTGCACTGTCAGAGAATTTTATAGCACTCAATAATTTAGTCATAATACAAACATTAATCGGTCCAAGATGTAGACTGAAACTTAACAGCAGGAAACAATAATAATGCTCAGAGGATGAGCTGTTAACAACTATCATTCAATCTCCACCTTGAAATTCAAATGCACGAAAGCACATTCCTGAAAATATTTGGCAAATAAAAGTATTCGATCACGTATAGCAAAATTAGAATTATTAATGTGCATGGGATGCACATATAATGCTAATGAGCCTGTAGCCTGTAGCCTGTAGCTCAACCCGCATCCCGTGCACCCATCTCCCTAAGATGTCTCGGTTTCGATCCTCTTCCTTGCTTTCCAAGAGATAGAGTAGTAAATATCCTGGCAACATACAGAATCAAACAACATCGCACATCGCCTAGCACTATAGAAGTATTGATTCCCAGCAGAAATGTGAACGCATAATGCACGAGACATATCTTTTTAGATATGAAGCCTCTTTGCGTAGCATAAGGAGCCAAGAAGACCAACATGTCATGTGAAACAAAGGGCCCATGGATCATACTTTACGCTGTTTGCAAAACTGTGCACACCCTAATCAGTGGGCAGGAAAAGGTTAAAGACGGGTATGGTAGGCACCATACGGCTTCAATAAATTGAAAAGACTGGCTGTATCTCACTGCTATTCATTTTGAGATCATACCAAGCCACACGGTGTGACTTGGTGCCTTTTCTATCGGATAATAATAATTATTTGCCACTTTCTAACATTTTAATCTCTATGATTCCAAGCAAACAAAAAGCAAAACAAAATCAAGGAATATCCACTCAGAAAGCAAATCCAAATTTTATATATGCCCACTTCTTCAACCACTTTCTTTTTAAAAATTTAAGCATCTAGTTAAACATCATTTCAAAAGTTATTTAGTCAATTATTTGGAACACGGTTGCAGTTTTTTATATAATTTTATATTATTTTAATGTGATGTTATTAAAAATAATTTTTAAAAGAATAAAAACTATTATTTTAATATATTTTATATGAAAAAAAAAACTATTTCTAATTTTCTACGCTCGGCCATTGCCGACATGGTATACAACAAATATTTCCAAGTAAAATTAGAATGAATAGTTTGTTTTTGCCTCAGTTAAAAAGAAGTGTATCTAAAAGTTGATTGGAAAATATCACTTTAAATCTAAAAATAAAAAGCAAATGATGCATCCAAGGTTGAAATTAGATCAGCTTACCTTGCAGAGGGACATCAAGAACTTGACCAGCTAAGAGAGAACTATCATTAACCCCATTAAGCTTCACTAGTGTATCTGTACTGGTCCCATATTCTTGAGCAATCAACTCCAAAGAACTGCCAGCTTCCACCACGTGTCCATAATGGACAACTTTGACCCCATCAACATCATCACAATTACAAGGTAAAGGAATCCACAACTTCTGCCCAACCTTAATTAGATTAACGTCTGGTATATTATTAACAGCAGCAATTTCTTGGTATGTTACCAATCCTGAGAAAACTTCTGCTGCAATATGAGAAAGCCCATCATCTTTTTGAACGGTGTAGATTGGTTGCTTGTTTGAGTGACCAGTGTTGTTGATGCACATGCAAGGAAATGAGATTTTGATGGGCTGGCTTGCAGGTATGGTAGAGTTTGGTAACGTGGAGAGAGGGAGGTTGTTGGCAGCTAAGATGGAGTGTATGTTCTTGACGGAGAAGAGGGTTTTGATGTGGGAGAAAGTTGTCGCGTTTGGAGAGATGTAGTCAATGAGGGAATGACACGTGGTGGGTGTGTTACATTTGAAGGTTTGGGAAGAAGATCTAGAGTGGAGCGTGGAGAATAAGAGTAGGGTGAGAAGTAGCGGAGTGAAATGGAAACCCATCTTGGCTATGGTGTGATTCCTTGGGAGTTGAAAAGGGGGAGCTGGAGAAGGAGGAGGAAGGAGAAGAGAGGAGAGGGGTGTTCAGTGTGGGTTATGAGAACTGAGAAGACAGTTGACTGACGTGAAGATTTATTGAATTCTTTGAATTTTGATTCCGGGGACGTTTGCTTTTATTAATTATTAAATATGAGATGCTGCCAGCTGTGATAATAATTATTTTTTAATATAATTTTTATTTAAAAATATATTAATAAAATTATTATTATTTTTAAAAAAATTATTTTTATTATAACACATAAAAACAATCTACAAACATTAAAAAAAATCTTAATTTAAAATAAAAAAATTCAAATTATTTTAAAAAAATACAAGCAAGTCAAGTAATTTAGTACTTTTAAAAATTTAATACTTCTATTTAAAAAACAAATGATGCTAGTTTTGGCACTTTGGGAAGATGGTGGATTACAATGGTATTATTAAATCAACTCCATATATATATATATATATATCATTCTTTTAGTTTTTTAGATTTAAATATGAAGTAAAAAATCGTCTAAAAATAGAATTAATTTTAATTTGCATATAAATTATATAATTTACAGATAAATCTCTCAAATCTAAAGAGGGTTGAATTAAAACCACAAAATAAGAATTATTCACTTCCGTCTTTGGTAACTAAGCGAATTTTTGAAAGATCTACGAAGACATCCTTGTGATATAAGTTGTGACCAATGAGCATATATCTTACATTGATTAAATTTTATTTTTAATGATAATGATTCGTGATTGCTTATTTATGATTGTCTAATCGATGCATGTGTATGATGTATAAACACATTATTAATCTGCGTGTATCATGGAAAACTAGCTTAAGATTAAGTGTGTGTTTAGTATTGTGGTGCAGAGTGTTTTTTAAAAACAATTTCATTTAAAAATATATCAAAATAATTTTTTAAAATTTTTATTTATTTTTTCATCAATACGTCTAAATTATCAAAAAGTAATGAGTTCTAAAATTCAATATACTTAGGAATAAGGTTGATGTTTTAGATAATTGATTAATCTCCTAATTCAAGCAATATGATTCATTCTTCTTAGCCAAGATATTTAATAGCTTAATATGGAAAGCCCAAGTGGTTGGAAGCTGGTAGCAGGATGATGTATGGCAAGTTAAGATGGTTGATGGTACTTGCAAAAAATAAAAACTCTCTAATGGTTAAGTTAAGGGTGAGCATTTCCAATTCAGTTAGAAGAGTTTGCTAGGGTTAGAAGAAAAAACTAAAAAGTAAATGGGTCTGGAAAGCTATTTATAGTACCACTAGTTTTTTTATTTCTACTTGAACCGATTCAATTTGGTCTGGTTTATTCAATTTCAGCCCTTTAAAACCAAAACCCGACCGAACCGAATTGTTTTTTTAATTTTTCCAATCGTCTTAATTATTTTTTTCACGGTTCAGTTTTTTTAATTATTTTATCTCAATCTAATTAATTTTTTGATTTTTTTACTCACCCCTAAGTTAAGTCAGTAACTTTATAAAAAGAGAAAGTGCAGTGATATTTTAGAGAAATAAACTCTGAAAATATATATGCTGAAAGTGTTAAGAATGAAGAGATTGTTCACCTTGAGTTTGAAGGATTCATGGTGTATTTATAACTCAAGAGTCTTGTTTTTTTGCTGAGAGAAGGGGTTGAAGTGTGATTTCATCATTGTGATATTTTAAGCTGTATTATACTCAAAATAATACGTATAGAATCAGTAAAAAATATCAAGAAACATACGTGGAGTCCTAGAAAAAAATCTCAATGAAGTGTTAAGCTCAAGTAAAGTGTCTAAACCCATTAGATGTGAAGAATGGATCCAGACACGTTGTTTGGACATAAGCCAAATGACCGGGGTGCATGCCAGCACCCTAGTCAAATTATTTAAAAAAAAAACTTTTAAAATACAAGTACAAACAAGGTAACAGTCAGGAAAAAAATATGGTGCAAGGAGTTCTAGTAATTTATTTACTTAAATGATTAAACATAATCTAGCACAAACTTGGCATTTTGGGGAGCTAAATGGTGGATTACAGTGATATTATTAAATCAACTCCATTAAAAAAATATAATGCTAATTTTATATATATATTCTTTTGTTTAGTTTTTTAGATTTAAATTTGAAGTAAAAAAATCATCTCAAAATAGAATTAATTTAATTTTGCATATAAATTAATTTAATTATACAATTTATACATAAATCTCTCATATCTAAAGAGGCTTGAATTAAAACCATAAAATAAGAATTATTCACTTTGTTTTTGATGTATTTATAACCCAAAAATCTTGTTCTTTTACGGAGAAAAGAGGTTGAAATGTAATTTTATCATTGTAATATTTTAACTTGTATTATACTTAAAATAATATGTATAGAATTAGAGAAAATATTGAGGGACATCATGGAGTCCTAGAAAAAAATCTCAATTAAGTGTTAGGCTCCAGCAAGGTGCTCAAGCCCATTAAAGGTGAAGAATAGGTCTAGACTCAAGCATGTTGGGCTTGGGGTGCACACCCGAGCCAAATGACTAGGGTGCATAAAAACACCCCTATTGGACATCCGCCCACCATCTTATGTGCTACACAGCACTCCCAACCAGGTGGTGGGCAGCATGCCAAGCACCATCTGGATGTTTGCCCTGCATAAGCGTACGCCCAGGCTCTTTGCCCAGCTGGGTGTATAGGCTCGAGATCATTTCCTAAAATTATGCTCCTTGGATGTTTTCTTTATGCTTTTTTAGGTTTTTTGGGCTTTTGAGGGTTTTTTAGGCCTGTTAAGTTTGGATCCAAGAGAAATCACAAAAAAATAATAACATCAATTTAATGATTTCTTAAGTCAGAGATACTTTTAAAACACACTCAAACACAATTCTAAATACAAAAACAAATCGTGCCTAAATTGAAGAACTCGGTGAATTCATGTAGAATTGACAAATACTAACATGTTACCTAAAATTAAAAAGGCCTATTCTAAATTGAAAGAGTGTGTTTATCAAAAAGGAAAAGTTTTACTCTTTCCTGATGACCAAATCAAATGCAACCAAAAGCACCAGACTAGCAAAACAAAAGTCTATAACTAGCAAAGCAAAAGGCCTCTATAAATGAAGAATGCCAAAACTATATAAAAAAAAAAGTTTGCATCCTAGATAAGGTTAATTGCTAACCTTTTAAAGGAACACTGAATGGAGTTGCTGCAATAATTAGACTATCATTAGCAATCTCATTTTGCTTTAACAAGGAGTTTTTTTAGCACAATTGCAAAAAGAAAAAAGGTAAAGTAACATAGTGGAGAAAATATTTAGGGATACAACACAGTTTCACGAATCGCGGATGACAACTGTAATACGCGAGTTACGGATACTATCTACAACACATGAATCGCAGATACCATCTATGACATGCGAGTCACGGATGGAATCGGTGACTTTATTTGAAATTAATACCTATAGAGCCTATTTCTTCCTCTTCCCCTTCTTCTTTCCTTTTTTCTCTCTTCCCACAACAACCAGACGCTCCCCTCTCCTTGTCGTCAATGACTTTCCTTTCTTTTCTCTCTCCCCGCTGCAATACACTCTCAAAACACCATGAGATCACCTATCTCTTCCTCTTTAGCCCCATATTGTCGATTATATTACCGTTATGGTCATTGTTATGGTAATAAAATATCTGACATTGTTACTTTGAGGCTAGTATCCTTAAGTTAAGGCAATAAAAAAATAAAATTGATTCTAATTAACATATTATTTATATAAATTGAATGTGAAAAACATGCTAACTTTATGGATTGCCATATGAGATGGTGTAGGGCTAGACATTTCACTATAAATCCTACTCATGCCCACGAGTTTTATTGGGATGAGTTGGATACACAAAAGCCGCATCAGGTATTTGTTACAAATATATTGAACTTTTTGTTATTCGAATGTAAAATATTTAGTTTTGATTTGTTTTCAAATATAAATCTTTCATATGTTATGATAGGTTATATGAATGTCATATGTAGAGAACTTGATACTTTCAAATTCATCTATATACCATGAGGGATCTGATCTTTGGTTAGTGTAAGTCTCATTGCACTGTTTTGACATTGTTGAGATGCATTGTCCAGATCGGATAATGCGACTGTTTGGACCATCTCGGCATATACCGGATTATGTTGTTGTTGGTGATGAGCTGCACAATATTAGTCGTCAAGGTAAGCGCAAGAGAAATTGATTGGTAATCCATGCATCTTACCTAGATCTCTAGGATGCTAGGAGGTATCGTGATTTTTAGGAGTAGCATTTGACAATTAATGTAGATACTTACATGAGATTGTATTTGTCCATTACGCTTCATTTCATGACATCTACATGGTCATGTTTCTCAAGGCATCCACGCAATCTGATGCATTGTGTGCCTCTATATCCAAGATATAATCGATTGGTATGCAATATTGTTTTACATACAATATTTATTAAATACTGGATTAATGTTATTATGGATATGACTACTAATTGGTTTTTAATGTATGTATATAGATTCATTACTTGGTACGGGAGGCTCGAAAAGTAGTAGACTTCATGAAGTTGGGAAGTCTGAACGTCTTGAAGTGGTATTAACAGAAGATGAAATTGCTTATTATATGAGTGTTAGGGCAGAGCAATCCCTGTAAGTTGCAGGCTATACTTCCAAGTTCATTGCCATCAGATTACGCACTCCACCTCCTCTTTGAGTGGAGGTTTGACATAAATATAATATTCGATGGATAGGATAACACTAAGATGCTGAGTGCTCACCTAAGTTTTTTTTTTAAAAAATAAATAAAACCTCCATAAAAAAAAATATGTTGAGTATTATTTTACCAAAAATTTTGTTGTCTCCAATTACATAATACTAGATTATTGTTTCATGCTAGCTACAAGTTAAATTATTTTTTTAAATAAAAAATTGTCTAAATATAGCTAATAATTTTTTCTAGTAAAAAAAATTAAACTATGTAGGAGTTGATCTATATAACCCGGTTGATTTTGTGGGTTCAAAATTTTAAGATGACATCTTTGTTTTAATATTAAAATAACAATATATTGGATCGACTTGGATCAACTCATGTAAACATGTCAAATCCACTACCCGAGTTATGAGACTATAATAACCTTATAGAAAACAAATCAAAACAAATCATAAAGCTTAATTCTCAATCAACTAAATATTAAAGGATAAAATTAAAAAAATATAATTAAAAAAACTCTAAAAAACAATTCAAGTTAACCAATTAAACTCGCGACCCGAGTTATAAGATTGATATAACCTCATAAAAAGTAAATTGAAACAAATTTTAAAAAAAAAATCTCAATCAGTCCAATATTGAAGGATAAGATTAAAAAAATAATTAAAAAAACATAAAAAAAAAACAGCATGAGTCAATCCATTAAATCCATGACCCGAGTCATGAGACCGAGATAATCTCATAGAAAAAACAAATATGGCATGATTTAACCTATATCTACCTGTCAAATCCTCAACTCTAATTTTGAGACTGAGATAACCCCGTAAAAAACAAATCAAAATAAATTATGAAATTCAATTCACAATCGATTCTATCAAACTCAATATTGAACAATGAAATTTATTAAAAAAAAATTAATAAAAAAATGACACAAAAAATGAGTTAGGTCAACCTGGGTTAACAAGTTAAGCATTATTTCTGGGTCATAAGGTTGAAATAACCCAATAAAAAATAAATCAAAATAAATTATTAAATCTAATTATCAATCAGACATAATATTAAATGATGAAATTAAAAAAAAATCAATTAAAAAAAAGAAAAAAATTTAAGTTAACCCGTCAAACCTGTGACCCGGGTCATGAGGCAGTAACAATCCAATAAAACAAATCCAATGTTGAAGGATGCGCGACCCAAGTCATGAGACCAAGATAACATCTTAGAAATAAAATAAAAAAGACCCCATTTAACTGAAATTAAAATGTCAAACCTGTGATCCTGACTATGAAACTAAGATGTCCCCATATAAAGCAAATTAAAACAGTTTATGAAGCTCAATTCTCAACCGACTCAATATTGAATGATGAAAATTTGAAAAAAAATATTCAATTAAAAAAACAGAAAAAACAACTCAAATAAACTTGAGTTAACGTGTTAAGAATTATTCCCGGATCATAAAGTCGAAATAACCTAATAGAAAACAAACAAAAAATAAATCATGAAACTTAATTTCTAATTAATTTAATATTAAATAATAGAATTAAAAAAAATAATTAAAAAAACCCGACATCATTAATATATCAAACGTGCTATTCGAATCATGAAAATAAAATAGCACAATAAAAAACAAATATAATATTAAAAAATAAAAAATATTCTTTTAAAAAAAATATTCATCAACAGTACTTTAAAAAGAGAGAAACAGTTAAAAAAAAAACTTCTTTTTTTTAGTTAATGTTAATTGAAACAGTTAAAAAAAACCTCCTCCTTTTTTTTAGACAGTCATTATCGTCCAACGAGCCAATGCTTGATTTCAGAATCATCCACTTTTGACAGGCAAAAGCTTATTTCTAACATGTTAAAAAAAGGAAACGGATGCAGAGATTCCCAAAACAGTCCATATGTTTTTTTCTGATAGTAGGTGCTCAAGAATTCCACGATGATGTTGAAAGTATTGATACATTCATTATCCATTGACTGGAAACTGTGGCATCCGATCATCCAGAAAGTGTGCATCGGTTTCGCTGTAGAACGAACCTTGGAGGCAAGAAGCAAGAAATGGAAATGAAAATTGAAGACCAAGTAAAATTGAACCAGACAACATAAGACTCGAGCCTTTTCACAACATTTTGGTGAATTTACTAAAGTAAAACCTAGAAAGTGATAAGTATGGAATTTTCTCAAAGATTGCTTCTTAATCATACCCACAGCTTAACTGTTGATAAAGATCACAGTATACATTTGAACAATAAGATGTGGAGAGAAGTGCGGAAGCAATTTCTGGGATAAATACAACAAAGAAAAGAAAAAACGCAGAAATATACATCACTTCTCCTCCAGGCACCGTAGTACCGACTCAGCAAAACTTTGTTGCCTGAAATGCAAAGGGGGAATGAGATCAGAGATTTATACAGTATACAAATAAGATATGTGCCAACAGGAGCTGCATGTCATCAACCATTCTCAGAGATACACAACCAACAGAATCAAGTAGATACAGAACATTTTTGGTAAACGATGCTCATATAAATGCCAAGAGACACCAAGAAAAACATGTCATAGGCTGGTAAGCATCGTCCTTTCTCTTGTACGTAGTCGGAAATTATGTTGCCGGGCAAAACTAATGCAAGTTATAAACATATTGCCATGCATATTTGCAAAGCTAATATTAGAGTGGAAGTGTGACTATCAGGTGTCATAAAGGAAAGGTGTTTGGCTTACTTGCGCTCTCTATGTTTTGGGCTAGGGCGAGAATACTTTAGATATCCATCCCAAGGAACTTTTTTGAGACCTGCTCGGACAGATATAATGTCTCTGACCCTGCACAAATGCATTGGAATTGAACCAAATAAATATATTATTAGGAATTTTACAAAACACGTGTCAATGTACAATACAGAAAGGGTGGAAAAGAATGTATATACCTCTCTGCAAACTCAATGGGGGTCTCTCCAGGTCTCAGATTTTGGGGCTCCAAGTACCACACATCACAAACAACAGCCCAAGATGTCATCAGCTGCAACAGATGCTTTGTGAAAGACTGCCTGCAATTGAGACATTTAAGCATGTTTCTCGACCATAAAAATACCCCAACCTCCTCCCATTTTGAAAAATGCAGGAAATGCTGGGATATATATAAAATACAGTCAATAGAAGAAAAACTATGTTGGGATATGTATAAAAGACAGCAATTAGAAGAAAAGCTTCTTACTTTCGGCTGTTCCAAAAGGCATCTACGAAAATTTTATTGTACTTGATTGCAATTGGACAAACAGTAGAGTCTAGTTCAAACGCACCCTGCCCATCATCAAACAATATAAGTTACAGAAAACATGCATTGCAAGCTTAAAGAAGCAATAATTTTTATGTTGAATATTCATACCTTCTTAAACATCACAGTATAATGGTTATTTACACAAGTTCCTTCTGGAAATATGAGAAGAGGGTTATTGTCAGCTTCCTGAACATGATCCCGTAACCTGAAATATACAACTCCATATGATCATGAAGAGAACATCATTTTCAAGAACAGTACTTTTAACACCAGCATTTACACCTACTTCTTTGCTACAATCTCACGATCCTTTGCCTCTGCACGATTGAACCAGATACATCCTACACTCTCTAATATTGTGCTTTGCAACAGCCCTGCATTTAGAGCAACCACCATTCAATTTAATAAATACACTATGCTATACTACATGACAATCCTTTCAGCTTGGCCACCACATTTCTTACTATCTATAAACAACCACCACAAAGGACTTCAAGCAAAACAACTAGTATAAGAGCTGGGATTGCACTATTTCTTCCTTCAAAATTGTACTTGTGGGATATTATCAGTTACACATAATTCAGGGATCCTTTGATATTTGTTGACAGACATATAACTCAGGATGTAACTGTTAATTGGATCAAATATCTGAAATAGATATGAAGCCATTTCTCACTTACCAACCCAACCGGGGTGTTTCTGCATAATCACAGCAAATGCAGTCATCTGTTCCAGGATAATGAAATCGATCATGGAAGTATGATTGCTCACAAAAACCTGTTCAGCAGCAAGTTTATGCTAATAAGTGAGTGTGAATAAAATTATTGGATATGCTCAGATCAAAAAGAAAAAAGATTGACAAGTGAAAAAATTAAAACCTATTAGACATAAATACATCAAAAAAGTTTATACTGAAACGAACCTGTTTAGGCCGTATGCTAGGTCGTGGTCCATGGTACTTGACAACTCCAGTCCATGATGCAACAAAGAACATGCAAATTAACTCCACCAAACACCTCTGAGAATAAATTAAAAAATATGGAATACATTGAGCACAGTTTGCAATAACCACTTCTGGAGATTTTAGAACATTAAAATATAGAAAAACCAGATTTTCACAATTTTGTTCTCTAATATACATATATATAACTCTGAGAAAGAGTAAGAACTTCAACAAATAAATGATCGACACCTCTACTTTTTTTCTCAGTTTGTCGTGCCCTTTCAGCAGAAAATGCACTGGAATGTAGGATGAAAGAAAAATAATCCACCCAATTGTCAGTACCAGAACCCTGCAGATTTCATTGAAATACATCAACCAGATAGATTGAACAAGAGTTCACTGTAGCAACTTATTTGAAGAGAAACCATCATATCAATCAGACTTTCGTAGGGGATACAAAAATTTGAAAAAAGATAAGGAGCAGCAAATAAAGAACATCAGTTCATCTCTTCATTATGACATTTTAAAACTCCATAAAGTCAAGAATCAAACTGAGAACTCAAATTATCTAAATTGGCACAGAGACCAAGCTTCACTTTAGTAACCCTTGGGATATATATAGAAAATATTGTAGTCAGCAGATAACCAACCTGACAGGGAACAAAATCCCATACCGAATCACCACACCGCAGCACCAAAGGGGAAACAAATACACATTCCAGTTCCATGGCTCTGGAGGATTCGACTTGAAACATCGTGTGAATGAATCCTGGTTCATTCATTGTTAAATTTGAGTTTAATCCAAATAGGGTTAAATTTCCTTATTGAGCCGATTGTTTTGAATCAAGAAAATCAGGTTATTTTCAATGAGCAAAACCTAGCTAGTTATACTGTTGCATGTTTATATAGCTTCTTTGGTCTCAAGTTAATCAGAAAATTGCTCAAAAAAAAGAGAGACCAAACTTGAAAATAAATAACAGCCCATAATTACTTTTCCGTTAAGATTTTTTTTTTTTTTAATCATGATTAACACTCTTTCATCTAAAACTACGCCCAAATTCCCCTCTTTGCATTCAGTAAAAAAAATTACTTATCATGTAAATGAGTCGTAATTCATTCATTCTCAAATTTGAGTTTAATCTAAACATGAGTAAAATTAATATATAAACTCTCGTGGGAAAAACTAAAACTTTTCTTCTAAATCTCCTTATCGAGCCTATTATTTTGAATCAATAAAACAGGTCATTTTCAGCTAACTAAAACAATGTAACCATGCCACTGCATGCCTAAAATCCATGATTAACACTATCTCATCCAGAATTTACATAAAGTTCCTTTCTTCCATTCAAAAAACATGTTGCGTCACACATTTTCTCTGAAATTAAAAAAAAAAAGAACTTGAATAAAACTCACATCAACAATGGCACCAGCTGCCTCCGTAAGAGTAGGTGAAATATCAAGCAAGTCACGCCTGAACAAGAACCAGAGAGACCATCAAGCAAAACCCTATTAAAAATAAAATCTTTACAGCTCTGAAACAGCTAGAGAAACAGAACTTGAAATCAAAGCGTAGCCAAAAAAACAGAACCCGAATCAAAAGATTTGAGACAGAATTCATACAGACGAAGCTTGCCCCGAGGCTCCTGAATGGAGGATCCAGAAGGAAGGTAGTCCTCGATATTGGGACGATCCAGGTCTAATTCGATGCTTGATGTCTTGAAATTCCCTGCAGTGTCCATTATATAGATGTGAGCAGTAAGAGCAGGGGGGGATTTATAGAAGAAGAGAGTGTCTTCTGTTTTTTTTTTTTTTCTTTCTTTTCCGCGTCTCAAAGCAAAAGCATGGATTTTTATACCTTGTATTTTTAACATGGATCTTATTTTATATATTTTTTTAATTCCCTTTTGTGATTAATTGTAAAACCAGTCCTTCCTTGCTAATGGATATGTGCCATAGGTTGTATCGAAATTGTGATTCCATTTTGTTTTTGTATTTTTTTTTTT
>Ga0325411_1005910_pt1 | contig 13499 bp, 7 predicted proteins | sample PopdelMetagenome_13_FD_206181 | JGI IMG/M metagenome (GOLD analysis project Ga0325411, IMG submission 206181) | Populus deltoides microbial communities from Bellville, Georgia, United States - Xylem-PdIQD-R4 | ecosystem: Host-associated > Plants > Phyllosphere > Stem > Wood/Secondary xylem... | reverse complement strand
TGATTTTTTTTCTTTTGAAAAATGTAAATAACTGCTGTCAAAGTGATTTGATCGCAAGAATTATGGGTATTTAGAAATCCAAATTAACTTAAAATCCATGAATATTCATATAAACCAACTTGAATAAGTAGTTTTTAAAGAATATTTTGAGTTATATTGAACAAAAATATAAATATTATTAATTTCAATATAAAACTCAATTCAAACTTAATTTAAAATATATGTAAAACATTTATATTTTTATATTCAAAAATAAAATTTTTTGGTTATTGAATTATAATTTAATCAAATATTCATTCAAATAACTCTCTTCTCCAAAATAAAAAATATATATATCTCTTAATAAATGCCTCTGAATATCTACAAGAAATCTTCTTTTGGGGGATTTGAGAATCATTATATGATAAAGTCAGTAATTTTATAAAGAAAAAAATAATAAATATACTAGATAGCATTAAATTCCAAGAACAAGGTTATTCTTATGTTGAATATAGATGTTTTTTTTTTTTTAATGTAAAGTCTTAAACCTTTACTTAGGTTGTTCAAAGGATATTTATAGCCTATGAACCTTTACCTAGTGGCTGGGACTATTTTACCTTGATAACATTAGTGAGGAATAGAAATCTCTTACACATGCATTGATGAGGGAAAAAGTAATTGGGCTTAAGACACTTATTAGGCCCATAAACATTATAATGTATTATTGCAAAAATTGAGGCTAGGGCCCACAGGGGTTGGGTACATGCCTAGCGGCTAGGATACACTGCACGAGCCCACAAGGTTTTAGGCTTGGGTATGCAACCTGACCCCATGAGATACTATGCCCAACACGTAGGCTCGGGCGCATTATTTAAGTTCAAAGGGCGCTCAATATTGCCCCATGATTATTCTTGAAACCTATTATGGGCTTGTGCCAAAAGTGAACATCTTTCTATCAAATATTAAAAAATATCAATAAATCTTACTCTATTAGTAGCCCTTTAAGTCTGTGTGGTATTTTTACCGAAAAAACTTGAAAAATATATCCATTTTCTTTAATGGGATTCTCAACATTTCTTCATATAAAAAAAAGTTGGGGCATCTCAAGACGCTTCACTAGAGTATTTGCAAGTGAAATGACATTATAGTTGAAAAAGCGCTCATCTTGGTTGGATGAATACCTGGTGGAACACTTCATGATAGTATTAATTACCTCGTTAGGGATTTGTGAGGGTGGTGGCATGTGTCACCAATCCAGCAGAGGATAGGGAAGACCTTCTCCTATAGAAAGACCCCATTCACTTCATTTCAATTCATTTGGAGTCACTCTCTAAAACTTTGCTCTAAACCATTATGTGAAGATGAGTAATTGTGTGGAAGCATTTAGTTCGTGTGAGATGTGATAACTTCTTGGAACAAAGTAGATGTCATCTTAAGGTGACTTACTCCTTCTCGGCATTTTCCATTCAAAATGGCCATTAAAAGAGGGAAACAGGTAGCATCTAGTACTGACTTTATATTTAGACCATGACAACTAGAAATTGGGCGTTTTAATGGTGGACTAGGATCGATAGGGAATGGATCAAGGACTAGAGGGTTGGTGCCCGCTCATTAGGAAACCTTTGGTTACCCAAGGCTCTTAAGGATAACGGGGATAGTACCCTGACTGCTAAACATATACCCAAGGTCAACTACCTATAAGGAAGGGATTATCTAGCCTTACTCCCTAGTAGATCAAAAAGGATTAGTAAATAATCCAGGGGTGCTCGTAATGGTTTACATGAAATAACAACCCCTATACCATGTTTGAGTTAGGATATACCTTTCCTTTATAAGGTTTATGAGGGATATGTTTTTCCACTATAATTTATGTGTTAGCCAACTTCATCCTAATAAATGGGTTTTAGTCAAGGCTTTTCAAGAGTATTTTGCAACTATAAGGGTGAGCCAAACCTAGATATATTTAGATATTGTTATACACCAAATCGTTGTCCTCAAGGGGGCCATGTTGTTTATTGGTTCTTCACCTTTATCGGTCACCTTAAAAGTCCTATAAAGAACATGTCAGAGGATAAGATCTCTAATGTGAAGGATTAATGTACAAAATGTTTAATTGTAAGGAGTAACAGACAGCCTATCCCAGGCCAAGTGCAAGAGTTGTGGGGTTACCTTTATTTTTAGCAAACTTTTCATCTAGATGCCAATGAAAACTAAGTCTTGGTAACTTTGACCGAGTGTGTGTTTAAATATGGCGAGGTCTTCCTTTCACTATAACATCAACTAGTTCGCTAAAGGACAATACCAGGTGAAAAGCTAGGGTATGTAAGAATTTATACTTTGTATAATTTGATATATTTATCATATTTTAACTTTGTTTTATTGTAAATTCATAGTCTCAAAGGGAGGATAGTGAATGAAGTGTAAAGGTTGAGGGGACATCTAGCTCTTGGATTGTAGGGATGGAAGAGATTCGTCAAGAGATGGATATCACTACTAACATTAAGCCTTTATCCTAGCTTACCCCTTATTATAAGAAGTCAATCACCTACCTCTAGGGGAGAAGGGAAATTGTTTCCCCTAATGTTCTTTTCAAAGCAGTTAGAAGGGCTAGAGTGAAAAAAAAAAATAAGAGTGTTTGCTTCATAGGGTGATGAGAACTTCATGATCATGTAACCTACAATAAAGATTGAGATCTGATCCTGGAAAGCTAAAAGAGGCTTGATAGGTGTGTGACACAATGAAAACCTACCCCAAGGCATCAACATTATTGGAATGAAGTCGAATGACGCCACGAAACTAGTTAATCTTTGATAAGTCAGATTCAACTCATTCAAGAACCAAAAAATGGTAGAATCTCTCTCACGCATCAAACTAAAAAGTTCATAAGTGTTATACATCAAAGGTTAGTGAAACTTAAGCTTACAAAAGTTTAGGTGCTTTTAAAAAATTAACCTTAATAGATCTACCCTTGTGGGCTGAATTGATCCACTTACAAAACTAACTCAAAACCTATACTAAAGCCCAAACCCTGATCAAAACAAGTCTTGTATCCTAACTATAAAAAAATATTAATTAAACCCAAAAAAGCCTTGGGTTATAGCTGAAATAATAAAAATATAACTTATAAGTTAATTCTTTATGCTACTATGAGAAGAGAAGAAGAAAAGAAAATGATACAAGTCTGATATAAAGTTTATTTATAGCCTATAATGATGCCCAAAGATCTTAGAAGCCAATTTATCATTAAATACCACTAGCTCACATTTCCTTATGTAGCTAGGATGAATAAAGAATCCTTATAAAAAAAAATTTGAAGCATTAATGAATCATTGCCACACTTGAAAATTATGTTGTGGCCTATTAAATATCCTTATATACCTAGGAAATCTTAAAAAAAAAGTCACCACATCCTTATAGGAAAATGATCATTGTCAAAATAGAAAGTCCACAAATCAAAAGAAAGTAAATAATAAAATTTATATATTTTCTTCTGACCCTCATTGCAAGGTCTTTTTGAACTTTGATTCACCTAAAAGTTTTTCCCAACATATAAAAATACCTCTAGAATCCAACGGTTTGATTTGAAGTTATACTCAATAATGTAAAACTGGACGGTATGAAATTTTAACCTAAAATTCAATTATGACCTTGCTTGGATCATATCACAAGAGCTTTATTTTGTTGATGGAGGAGTAACACCCATGCCCATGACTTGACACCATTTCCAATGCCATCTTAAGTGGTTAGATCTGTAAAGGATTTTGTTGAGGTTCCTACACCCCAAGTTGTTATTAAGGTTTTTACATCCCAGATTGGACCGTCTAATCCTGGAGCAAGTTCTTCTTATATTGGACCATGGATTGACTTTGTAATTTCTTCTCTATTATCCTTGTCTAAAAAGGAGAGGAACACTTTGCAACACTTCATAGGGAAAAATGACATTGTGTTGGGATCTTATGGCATAATAGTGATGGATATGATAGACAGGTTATTGGATCTTCTTTTTTATGTTGATCAGCTATCTGATCAGATTTTTGCTCTTCACCTAGCTTTTATTGGGCAGCTTCTACTCAATGTGAGCATTTTATCTAGTATACCTTGTTATATGTACTTGGATCTTATTTTTGATTAATATCATTGTTTTATTCAGAGTTCCCTATTGAATGCCCATTCTCGAAGATGTTGGACTACCAAAAAGACTCATATTAGGGCGACCCTGGCTTGATTAAGAGGAAACCAAGAAGAAGTACAAAGCCTTTATAAGGCAAAACTAGAAACTCAGTTAAGGGAGATCAGGAAGGTCATGACATTTATGTCCATGATTCTCAAGAAGTTGAATGAAGATAAAAATCATCAGGCTTATAAGATGAGTGTTGCCTTGGAAAGAGTTTGTTTGTCTAAGGAGGCATCATCCTTCCTAGTACAGTCCTATTGGGTTTTAAAAGTAGAGATGGTAGCTTTGAAGACCAAGATGGCTATGACTAAGGCTAAGGCAAGGGCCTCTAAAGAGGAATGTGCTCGTCTGAGCGTGTTGAGGTACTTTTCTAATGAGTTCTTGACAATGTTTGGGGGATCTCAAACCTTGGATATATTTATTAGAGATAAGATATTCCAGGTTATGTCCAACCTTCACTTTCATCATCTGTTGAGGGGAATAATAGTGGACTTCTTAGTGGCATTCGACCTCAACCTTGTTCCTAATTTTATTGATATATATATATATATATATATATATATATATCCAACTTGGGTGGTTATTACAACCCGTGGTAAGTACTTGGCTAAGAAGTCTGACGAGTGATGAGAGTCTCTCAATCAAGAGCAATAGTTTCTAGGGTTATTATCCTTGATCTCATGGACTTTTTATGGTTAAATGTAAGATATTGAAAGTATTAATATATCTTTATGATTTCCTATTATGTTTAATATTTTTCATATTTATTGTGTTTTAGATTAAATAAGGTCCAAACCCCAAGTATAATCAAGGTCTTATACCTTTCCAGGTAGGGAGTCAATCCCTACTATTAATCCTTATCAATCCTTGGTAGAAATCATGCTTGGTACAATGGGTTTTTATGTAGAGGTTCAATATATTGACTTATAGCCTTATCACATGATGTGTCACGTCATTCATTTAAAAATTTGTTAAGAAACTATAAATGTCTTTGGGGTGAAGTAATCTTTGTTATTGTACTATCAGTCGCCTAACTAGAACCTAAAGGAAACTCTTAGTTGCAATTGGCTTTTGGTGTAGCCTGGCTAGCGAGGGGCTTAGGACTCTCCCAGCTAGAGAGTAGTTATATTGAAGAGTAGAGAACCTATAGCCTTCCTACATTCTTATGGGATGTATGGCGTACCCTACGTGAAAGTAGTCTTACCAGAGTGAGAGGCTTGTAGCCTCTTTGGTTATGGTGTGTGTTATAACTCAATTTTAGGTTTCTTCTAAATTTTCTTTTTCTTTCAAAATATCAAAAAAAATGAAAGAAGCAAAAACAACAAAAAAAAACCAAAAAATACCGATAACTTAGCAAAAACAAGCCGAGAAAGGAACCAAAGTGAGATTTTGAACGAAACTATGAACCAAATTGTACCCAAGATTGAAAGATAATACAGATTTAGGGTTAAATTAGATGATTATTGGGTGAATTTGCATAAATATTAAGTCTGAAGACTTAATAAGATTTTTAATAGACTAATTTGATTTAATCACATACCTAATTAAAGATTTAATTAAGTTTAAGAATTAATTTGGGTTTTTAATAGGTCAAATTAATTTTATTAGAGATTTAATTGGTGAAAAGTTAAGTTTAGAAACCTAATCTGGGCTTAATTGAGAAGATTGAAATTTTAAAGAACTAAATTTAATTTTTACAAAGTCAATTTGGTGAAATTAGAAACAAAATTGCAAGAAAATCAAAGCTCAGTGGCCAATTAAGGGACAAATTGAAAAATTCACAACTAAGAACCTTTTTGAAAACTTTGCCTATGAATTTGGGGACTTAATTTGTTAAAAACAAGTGTAAAATTGAAAAAATTAAAAGTTTGGAGGTCAATTAGGGTCAAAATTGAAAATATCCAAGACTAAGGACCAAGATGAAAAACATGTTGAAATCAGAGGGTCATTTTAAAGCTTGGCAAAGGTGAAATTAAATTGATTCTTAAAATTAAAATTCAATTAAGAACCTGATTGAATAAATCAAAAGATTGAAGGATGAAATGAAAAAAGAAGATTTAAACCTAATTTAAACCCAAAGCGCCAAAATAACCAGATTCTAAAAACATTTCATGCATATTTTCTAAAAAAACAAAAATGCATTTTTATCATGTTCTAAATGTACAAAATGAATATTATAACCAGTTTATGATTATCCATTAAGATTTGGCCAAAATTTCAAAAATACCACAAAAATTAATTTTGTTTAATTATATTTGGGATATAAATTTTACAACGTAATGCATACTTATGGTATTAAATTAAATGAATTAATTGCAATAAATATTAGGAATTAATTGTGCAATGCTAAAATTTGAGCCTTGAAATAGTTAGAATTTAATCTGATAAAGTAGAAACTTTCTCATGAACAACGAATAGAAACACGGCTTAAATAACAATCAACTAACAATGTAACTCACAATAGGCAAGGTGTATTTGGGGTGATGCATCTTCCCCTTACATAACTAGTTCTATTGTCGCAAACCAATAGGTTTTCTAGTGACCATAATACTAGGTAACAAGTCCTTCAAATCATAACTTAATGATTAAACCCAAACACTCTTCAATCCATAAGGCAAATCCATCATTCAATGTTATGCACATCATGACAATATGGAGTCTGGAAGTCCTTTATTGAAAAATTGCACAATTTCAAGACTGTATTGGAGAGTAGGAGGCCCAAAGCCATCCCAACGATGGTGTGAGGCTTGAAAGCCCCACTAGATTTTGATATTAGTTCGAGATTGCACTAGAGAGTATGAGGCCCCGAGCTATCCTTGGCAACGGTGTGAGGCTTGAAAGCCTCACTAGAGTGTCATGTAAGTCCGAGACTGTAGTAGAGAGTGGTAATCCAGAGGTAATATTTAGCGATAGTATGAGGCTCGAATGCCTCATTAGAGTGTTATTTCAGTCCAAGATTGCACTGAAGAATGAGAAGGAATATATAATAGAAATACAACATATATTTCTGTAAAAGTTACATTCCTATCTATGATATATTTTGAGATGATCTGAATGTCAAGCATAAAGGAGATTCTTACCTTCCATATCTTGAAGGTGGTAAATGTTGGATTTGATTGCCTTAAACACTATAAAAGAATCATCCTATTTTTGTGCTAGTTTGCCTTTGCTCTCCTTATTACCGGTTGCCTCTAACTTTCAGAGTACTAAATCTTCAAATTTAAAAATCTTGTTTTTTACCTTGGCATTATGATATCTAGTGATTTGATGTTGATAAACTTTGTTTTTTATTGTCACTGTCAACCAGGATTCTTCAAGAAGATGTAGATTAGCTCTCAATCATTGCTCATTATTTTCTAAGGAGTAATGGGTTGCCCTAGGACTTAGACACCCATTTTTATAGGTATCATGGTTTTAATACCATACATGAGAAGAAAATGAGTTTCATCAGTTGATGTTTTTAGGTTGTTTGATTGGCCCATTAAATTTTATTTAAAAGTTCTATCCATTCTAACTTGGCCTCGTTCATCTTCTTTTGAGACCACTAAGTAGGACTCTATGGTGAGCTCGTTTTGGGTTTGGCAATATGATACTAAATAAAATTAAGGGTTTATATAGAGTCTCTAACATTGTTCTCTTATTTTACGGTTATCAAATTATGTTTAATTATCGGTTATCAAGATTTTAGTAAGTCCAAAACAACATATAATGTTCTTTCAAATGAAAAAGACTATTGTGTTGGCGATTATATTTGCAAGGTCTCAATCCCTACCTATTTTATGAAGACCGTTACCAAGACAAATTATATGTTACTTGTGGCCTTAGGGAAAAGACCCAAGATATCCATCCTTCACTAGAAGAAAGGTCATTAAAAGGCTATAGTTGTCATCTTTGTTGAATGTTGGCAGGAGACCAAAGTGTATCTTTCACATCGTCTAGCCAATTTAGTGACATCATAAAGTATGGTTGGCCAGTAGAAATCTATTCAAATAGCTTTGGCGGCGAGAGCTCTTGAACCTACATGGAGTCATATATCCCTTCTTGAAGTTCTTTCAAAATATATGTTGTCTTCTGCCAATAGGCATTTCATGAAGGGAGTTAGGGTGGATCTTTTATACAAGACATCATTAATTAAGCAATACTTAGCTCCTCGCCTAATCAACTGGATGGCCTCGGTTCTATCAAAAGATATTTCTCTTATGAGAAAATAATATCTAATACGGGTTATTTAATCTTTATCGAGGGCAACTAGGGCAGTCATTAGTCCTTCTTCACTTGCACTTGACTTCTTTAAAGTTTGAATCCATAGTTTTGAAGGGAGCTCTACTAAGTTAAAGCTTTCAAGTTTGGATAAAAAAATTTTCTAGTGATTGGCTTTCATATGCATGCGAATGATTGTGATATCCTTACCTTTATCTTTTTTGGAGAGATAATTTTGTACTTCTAAGGATATTTTAGCATGGTTGACTTCTTGGCCTTATATAATCCTTGGCATTGGTCTACAACCAATTGAGAGTCGTTATGAATATGGAAGGGATACCCATATAAGGTCTCTATAATCCCTAATCATACCAAAAAACTTCATACTCTGGTACATTGTTAACAGCTGGTAATCCAAAACAAACCTCGTAGGTATAATCTTGTCCCTCTAGACTTGTGAGCATTATCCCCCATTTCATCGTCTTTGTATTGGAGGACCCATCCATGTATAACTATCATGTAGGGTTCTAAGAAAGTTGTTGGCCTGACGAGTAGTGTTTTTGAATTTGATGAAGATTTGGATTCATCAAGTATTGATTTCTTAAAGGAACACTCAATAATAAAAGTTGTTAGAGTTGGTCCCTTTATAGTTGGTTTGGGCTGGTATTAGAGATCAAACTCTCCTAACTTAATTTCCCACCTCACTAGGTGTCCTGACATGTGTTGTGAAGAATTTATCGGAGGGGTTGATATATCAAAATGGTGATTTAGTATGCTTGGAAGTAAGGCCTCGACTTTCTAGAGGCATTAGTTATAGTCAAGGCTATCTTCTTTATTTTTAAGTATCTTGTTTCATCATCTTGAAGGGTCTTGCTAAAGTTGTAAATCAGGCATTGAATTTCATTCTTTTCTTTTACTAGCACTACACTTCAAAGTCTGTTATGCCCAAATAGAGAAAGAGCTTCTCATACTTTCTTAGTTGGGATAAAACCTTGGGAGATGAGAGGTATACTTTGATTCCTTTAAAGGCTTCTTGACATTCGGATGTCCATTCAAAGTTAAAAGTATTTCTCAAGGTTTTAAAGAATGACAGTTTACGCTTCCTAAAATGAGAAATAAATCTATTAAGGGCAGTCAACCTCCTTGTGAGACGTTGAATCTTCTCCACTGACTACGAGGGAGTCATCTCTAGTATGGCTTGGATTTTCTAGGGGTTGGGCTCTATCCCCTTGCTACTTACCAGAAACCTCATAAACTTCTCTCCCTGATGGAAAATACACAATTTAAGGGATTGAGCTTCATTTGATATTGATTTCGCATAGAAAAAACCTATTATAGGTCTAAAAAAATGTTTTAAATGTCATGCTCTTCACCAATATATCATTCATATAGCCTTCTATAATCCTCATCAACTGATGCTTAAAGACTTTGTTCACCATCTATTGGTAGGTGGCTCTTGCATTTTTTAGTCTGTAAGGCATAGCCCTGTAACAATATGTCCCTTCCTTAATTATAAATGATGTCTTCTCATCATCACCCATGTGCAAAGGGATTTGATGATACGTAAAGTTAGCATTGAAAGAACTAAGAAATTCAAAACCTACTATAAAATCCATCAATATATCAATTTTAGGAAGAGAAAAACTATCTTTTAAGCAAACCTTGTTCAAATATGTAAAGTCCACATACATTCACCATTTTCTAGTGGTTTCATCACCATTACCACATTTCCTAACTAATCAGGGTACATCATCTCGCGGATAAATCTGGTGGCGAGTAATTTTCTCGCCTTTCTGTTATTGCTCTTTGTCTCTTACCCTCAAAACTTCTTTTCTTCTAACAAATAAGGGAGAAGGTTGGGTTAACCTTTAATTGACGTATTGCCATCTTAGGGCTCATCCTGGGCATATATGAGTGTCCAAAAGCAAAATTAGTTTTTTGGATGGTGAGGAGCTTTGTTAAGGCTTATTCTTGACTTGGCTTCAAAGCAAATCCCATCTTCATGATCACTCCCTCTTTCTTAAGAAGTACATTCTTTAACTCTTTAATCTTTTCTACCATTACTTCCACTCATTTATTCTCAAGACCTTATTAGTCTACTACCAAGGCCTTCTTGCCCTTTAAACATGAAAATGCACATTGTCTAGAAGATGTTTGGTTATCCCATATCGTGTCCACACCCTTATAAGTAAGGAATTTCAAGGTCAAGTATCTAGTATTAATAAATGCGTTGATTTGGTGTAAAAGAGGTTTTTCTAGGATGGTGTTATAAGCCAGACTCATGTCAATGACCATGAGGTCTGTTGGAGAGTTAGATATTTGGAATAAGTACCGTTAGTGACAAGGATCTTCAATGTGCCCTTCACCAACATGCTTATACCTGCAATCCCAATAAATGGAGTCTTTACAAGAGTTAATCTTGAGGGATCAATTCCCATTTGTGTCATCACGTCGCTAAAGAGAATATTGATCACATTACCATCGTCCATTAATATCCTATAGATAAGGTGATTTGCCAAGATAGTTGAGATGACTAGAGCATCTTCAAGTGTAAAAGTTACCCCATCCCCGTCTTCTAGGGTAAATATGATAAGTTCATGCCACATATTTGTAAGGACTTGTTTCCTATATTTCTTTTTTCGACTTCCACTATCACCTCTTATCGAGGATCCACCCAAAATCACATTGATCTCTAACAATACTTGGTTGGGTTGACTAGACTCTTCTCTACCTGATTCAATATGGGTATTTATCTTTACAATCTTTTGGATATAGTGTTTGGTTATTAACCGTTCAATCTCTTTATTCAAGGCATAGCATTGTTCGGTATTATGTCTCCTACCTTGATGGAACATGTAATACTTATTGGAGGTGCATATATAGGGAGTGACTTTCATTGGTGGAGGATAATAATAAACAAATTCTTTACTCTTAATAATGATATATACTTCAATGATAGTGGTGTTCAAGGGAGTGGAAAACCTCTCAAAATATGGCAACCGGTCATAGGATGGCTTTTTCCTATTGTTTCTTGAGCTCAAGTTCTGAATAGGGGAATGATTCCACCTAAGAGGTCCCTCGGGTTGACTATCCTTATAAAAGTAGAGGTTTATGTCGCAACTCACTTACCTCTTCCACCTATATATGATTCTCCATAACTTGATTCACCTTAAGAAAGCTTATTGGTTATGATATAGTCATCCCCGCACTTGATGAGGGCTATATTCATCTTCTTGGATATGCTCAAAGGTTAACCTCATTTTGATCCTTTGTCTACTCGGCTTTAGGGAGCTTGAGTATTCTGATACGGAATGATGGGATTGGCAATTATTATTCACCTATGATAATGAGAAAGAGCACACCTCAAATACCCATTTTGTGCAAAGGTATCATGGTGATGAGAGTGATTCCTCATGGGACTTTATGAACATTATGGTAAGACATTGTCTCGAATGTTGTTTTGCCCAGACTCCTTATAGTAGTGTAATTTTTTATGGGTGCTGGGAATAGCCTATTACGGTGTCATCAGGACCTCTGGTTTTGCCAAGGGTGTTGAGACTTGTTATGGCAACAAAGCTCAATTCTTCTCCTGAATAGCTAACATCGCTTGAGTCATGAGTTGTACTTGATTAATGAGTTATTGAAAGTCTGGCTGGGTAGAAGTACTCGCGATAACAAGTAGATTTGTTATGTGTCCAGGTCTAGATGTGTCTTGATTATCTGTCATGGAATGATCTAGAAATGTCAAAAACAAATTATAGAAAGAAATTTGATGGCTTTTTTTTATTGTTTTCCCATAAACGATGCCAATTGATGATATTCCAAAATCCAATATGCTTAGAAATAAGGTTTTTTGATGATTGGTTTATGGGTTAATTAAATGTTCATTTAAATAACTCCTTCAAAGTAATGGAAATTATTTCTTGATAAGTGCCTCTAAATACCTAAAAAAAATCCTCTTTTAGAACATTTAAAGACTTTTAGATGGTAAAGTCGGTAATTTTATAGAGAAAAAAGAGTAATAAATATGCTAGAGAGCATTAAATTCTAAAAATAAGGTTATTTTTAGGTTGAGATAGATATATTTTTTAATGTAAAATATTAAACATGTGGGTAGTTCAAGGGGTATTTAGAGCTCATGAACCTTGTTTTTTTTTTTTAGTTAAAAGGCTGGAAAATCATTTTATCCTGATAACATTAATGAGAGATAAAAATCTCTTACACTTACATTGATGAAGGAGGATATCTCTTCCACGTGCATTAATAAAGGAAAAAATAATTGGGCTTAAGACACTCGTTGGGTCTATGAACATTATGTCATGTTATTGAACTCGAGATTGAGGCTAGGGCCCACAGGGATTGGGCACATGCCTAGCAGCTGGGCTCGAGCACACAACCTGAGCCCAAAAGGTAATAGGTGCTCGCCTAGCACTTGAGCTCAAGTGCACAACCCGAGCATAAAGGGTGTTAGGCTCAGGTCCCCCCATAAAGTCCAACACCTAGGCTCGGGTATGTAGCTCGAGCCCACAAGGTCCTGGGTGCTCACCCAACACCTAGACTCAAGTGTGTTATTTGAGCCCAAAAGGCGCTCAATAAGAGCCCAATAATTAGGCCCATGACTATTCTTGAAACTCATTATAGGCTTGTACCAAAAATAAATATCTTTCTATTAAATATTAAAAAATATAGATAAATCTTGATCCATAACTGTACTTAAATATATGCGTGTAACATTTATAATCTTTCTATTTAATTCATATACTTGTTTTAAATATAGTTATATTTTTTATTTTATATTAAATATTAAATGATATTGTAATGATAGATATCATAATAAATATTTGAAAACTCAATAAATAGGTTGGATACAAGACACAAATTGGTTTGAAAATATTTTTTATTGTTCGAAAGAAAAAGAAAAAAGAAAAAAGATACATGGACAGGATATTGGTAAAATCCCAAATCCTCATTTGCCAATCTCGTGGACCGTGTGAAACAAATTCGTATGGAGTAGGGTGGGCCAGGTGATCGTGCATCCCGCGGTATTAGAATGGACAGAAACCTAAGCCAAATTTTTGGTTCCGAGTCCGACCATTATTATTATTATTTTGTGGTATCAGATAAACTATATAACATAATTAATTTG
>Ga0325411_1005908_pt1 | contig 13501 bp, 5 predicted proteins | sample PopdelMetagenome_13_FD_206181 | JGI IMG/M metagenome (GOLD analysis project Ga0325411, IMG submission 206181) | Populus deltoides microbial communities from Bellville, Georgia, United States - Xylem-PdIQD-R4 | ecosystem: Host-associated > Plants > Phyllosphere > Stem > Wood/Secondary xylem... | reverse complement strand
AAAAAAAAATATTAATATGTTATTAGTACGTTAACCAAAATAAAATAATAAAAAAAAAGCTCAAAAGCTGACATTTTTGTGATTCCTTACCTAATTTGTTTTTTTATCAATACCCTATTGACGGTGAGAAAATACCAATAATTTTTTGACCATAAAAAAGAAGAAGAAAAATTCAATGAATAAAAAAAAATAAAAAAAAATACCCATCATTCAATTTCAACATGGGTAGGCACGTAATCCATAGACCGTAGACAAAAGTCAGTCCGGCAGATTAAAAACGAATTAATAATCACAAGGGATTGAGCAAGAAAGCATGTCTCTGACCTCTCGCATTCTATTTACTCCTCCCACCACCATTAAACTCTCCCCTTCCATCCCTCCCCCTTCTGCCTTTTGTCCTCTCAAAACCCCTTCCCTCTCTTCCAATTCTCCCCATCCATCCCTCCTCCGCTTCACCCATATTACAAAGTCGCCGTCCTCTCTATTCGCGAGGGTCTTTTCGTCCTTCAACCCCACCGCCACCACCTCCCCCCCAACCATGGGTGACGCTCCTGATGCTGGCATGGACGCTGTCCAGAGACGCCTTATGTTCGAGGACGAGTCTGTTTCCCATTTTTCCTCTCCCTTCTCTTATTTACATTGCTCCCAATGCCTCTCTTTCTTTCTTGGTTCTTATCGTGCTACTTGCTTTAATTGCTGATCTGGGTTATGTTTTTTTTTCCCTTTCAAAAACAATTTATAAAGAAATGGGGCTTTGAGGTTTTATTGGTTTGTGTATAGAGAATTAGAGATGCGTAAAGAAAATCTCTGTATTTTTTTTTTCTTTTCGTGCTCCTGTTTGCTAGCTTCTTGAGTTGACTTTTTAGTTGAGCGTGGGATTAAATGGGATTTAATTAATTTGTTTAATATATATAACGATTTGATGGGCTTCTTTCATTTCCTCCTGTTGTACGATCATTTTCATTAGTGAAGTCAGTTATATCCCATGTGTAAATTTTCAATATATATGTTTATTTGTCAATTTTATTTTTATGTTCAATAATATGCTCAATATAATTCTAGTTAATAATTAGAGCTTGTAAATTGAAGGATCAGTTCTGTATGAAATAATTGATGTCAAAACAATAGCAAGTCGTGATAATAAAGGAAAGGATATTTGATTTGAGATCTCACCTTTCTAATGTGGGGGGCTGCAAGCTCTTGCATTAGAACATAGACTTTGTTAGAGATCTGGTTTTTTTTTTAAAAAAAAAAAAAATTGCTTTGCAAACTTTTTAATTCTTGTTATTTACTACAATTGATTGCATACCTAAGTTAGGTTTGATTATCTTTAATTAATTCTAATTGGCTGCAGATGCATTTTAGTGGATGAGAATGATCGGGTTGTTGGTCATGACTCCAAGTATAATTGTAAGTATAATTTTCGTGTTGAAACCTTGTGCAGATTTAGTATTTGGTAGTTTAATTAAATGGATTACAAATGAAATTACCTGTTGCATATCGTGTAATCTTTCGTACCTTAGGCATGTGAGTAGTCTTTGAATGACAATACAAACAGCTAACTTGCAGGGTTTTTTTTTTTTTTTTGATGGATCTATCTTAAAATGCTTGTAGACTAGATTATCTTCAGGTTGGTTTTCTCATAATTCATGCTTTTGAAATCTACAGGTCATTTGTGGGAAAATATTTTGAAGGGAAATGCCTTGCACAGAGCTTTTAGTGTGTTTCTCTTCAACTCAAAACATGAGCTGCTCCTTCAGGTTTGTGGTCAATATTTCCAGACCATGTTTCTGGAAAGCACTGGTTTGAGCCCAGTTTGTGACGAGGCCTTTTTGGTTTTGAGAATATTAGTATTTCATTTTTAGAATTATAGGATCTTGCATGTTAATTGTTATGCCTAAAGATTTTGTAACCTAATATAACTTGATATGTTATTAGCTTTTTCCTACCTCAATGGAAGGGAATGGATTGTTCTTTTATTGCTTTAAGCACTCTTGCACTCGTAGTTAGAAAATTTCCGCAAGCTTATACCTTTTATAACCACAATCAAAAACTGTAAATGCCAAGGAGACAACATTCATGACCACATGAGTGGAGCTACCCCAATCCATCAACAGCCTAATCACTAAGAGAATCCAACTAAATAACTTGCACATTGTAGGAGCTGAAAAAAATCAGAAAGACTTTTGCTAAGAAACTGATTTTGTTACTGGAACAACATTTTTCTTATTCACAGTTATTCTGTGAAAATTTATGACTATTGAGATAACATATTTATTTTTTTGTTCTATTGATAGCAACGCTCTGCGACAAAGGTAACATTTCCCCTGGTGTGGACTAACACTTGCTGCAGCCATCCTTTATATCGTGAATCTGAGCTTATAGATGAGGATGCCCGTGGTACATATTTGTGCATCTGTCCATACTCCAGCATCATCTACTATACATGTTTCACTGGAGTGGGTAATAAGTTATTTACCTTTTCTTCTTTGTAATTGTCAGGGGTGAGGAATGCTGCACAGAGGAAGCTTTTTGATGAGCTTGGTATTCCTGCTGAAGATGTGCCAGTTGATCAGTTCAGTCCGCTGGGGCGTATATTGTACAAGGCACCTTCTGATGGAAAGTGGGGGGAGCATGAACGTAATGTTCCCTACTTGATATGATTTACAGCTGTTTGGTGTTCTCATCATATTTTTCCTGTATTTCTTGTCAATTTGCCTCATTTCCTTCAGAGTTGGGGACCATTGGTTGAAATCAAACTGTGTTTTTCTAACTAATGTTGCAGGCTTTTATTGCTTGTATTTTACAGTTTGATTTCATTGTTCATATAGAATCCTTCCAAGTCCCTGTCATGATAGCATTTTACTCTTAACTGATTTGCTCATCTCTTATATCTTTCAATTTTGCAGTTGATTACCTGCTCTTCATTGTTCGTGATGTTAGCGTAAATCCAAACCCTGACGAGGTAGCTGACATCAAGTACGTTAACCAGGATGAGTTGAAGGAGCTTCTGAGAAAAGCAGATGCTGGCGAGGAAGGTTTGAAGTTGTCACCGTGGTTCAGACTAGTTGTGGACAACTTCCTGTTCAAGTGGTGGGACCATGTCGAGAAAGGAACTCTAGAGGAAGCAGCTGACATGAAAGCGATTCACAAGCTGACTTGAGGCACGCTGGTATCATCTGCAACTTTATTTCAATAAACTTGGACATGAAACAGTTCCAAACAAGTTGGCATTCCATCTTTGTTGTATGTAACCTTGCTATTTCCTGAAACAACCTCGTTTGGCCTGGTTATATATTTCTTAAAACTTGGGTTGCGGAAATTGAAGAAATAATGAAAGACAATAAATCAACGGGCGTATTCCATACTCCACAAAAGCGACAAGTGGCTATATATTCTATTTTGGTTGGTTTATTCATAGAAAAGATTATATACGATCCATACTTTTAATGATAAATCAAATACATTATTACATAATAAATTATTTATCGTAATAAATCTTTAGATTGATTCCTGTTATTTAAGAGAGTTGAAATTATTAAAAATATTTTTTATAAAATAATTTTTTTTAAATCATAACCATACAGCTACTACAATACAAAACATATTTTTAATTAAAACCAGGCAAGGTTTTGTTTCTTGCAAATTCGATTTAGGAACCTGAAAAAAAAAAAGTTGCGGCCCTTTTCGAAAGTTGCGGTGCTTTTGGAGAATATCTGGAAACGTCGTTTAATTTGTATTTTTAAAATAATTTAATATTTTTAAAAAATTAATTTTTAAATATTTTTGAATTGTTTTGATAACTTTTAATCATCGTCATGGAGCGTTATCATTCGTCCCTTATGCCTCTGTATCCTTGTTGAGCGAAGGGCGTGCTACGTGTTTGATATGGATTGGGGCCATGAGAGCTTCTCTTTCATAAGAATTTCCTCCAGCTCAGGCCAAGACCGTATCGTTTACGCAGAAAACTGTAGGGGTGCGAAACGGGGCATATGATAAGTGAATAAAACAAGATCATCCTTTGGGTTCATTGTTTGCGTGTAAGAAATGTTTGAACTTGAGTCTTTAATCAGACAAGGCCACGTGCATAGTGTGTTTGGAAATCTTCGGAAATGTGATAGCGGTTTAAATTTTAAAATATTTTTTATTTAAAAATATATTAAAATAATATTTTTATATTTTTTTAAAATTAGTTTTTACATTAATATAAAAAAAATACTTCTCCCCCAAACATATCAAACTTGCAAAAAAAACACAAATAAATGAAAAATTTCATTAAAAACATATCAAAATTTTCAATTAATTTAATATTAAATAATAAAAATAAAAATAAAAATAAATTAAAAAAACTATCAAAATCAACCTAGAAAATCTTGCGCAGAGATATGCCTAGCCTTTCACAAAACGCGTAAGAATCTCTACTTGTACATTTTGTGCAACTGCTGAGGTGTTCTCATTTGGACTTGTGATTCCGCTAGGGAACCTGGCCTTGGAGGAGACGCCTTTTTGTCTGGTCAGGTGGGACAAATTGACTCGTTTGGCACGGGGTTCTGAAAATGTAAGCAGTGATTTGGTACCTTATTTTCTATTTAAAGGAAAAATAATAATAAAAAAAAACAACTTAAAAATTTAATAAAAAATCTAGACGCATGGAGATCTTGGACTTGGACTTGGACTTGGATTTTAAACAAGCACAACCACTCATTTAAATATAAAATTGCACCAGCGAACATAGTCAGACTTCGTGATACACACACTATTGTATTCGTTAAAACTTTATAAAATTCATCACATGTTTATAGATTTGGGTAGTTGATCTGATTTGGGGATTTGATGAGTTTAATTTTTTTATTTTTTATTAAATATTAGATTAATTAGAAATTCAATTTTATAATTGGTTTTATTTAGCTCTCCACGAGGTTATCACGGTTTTAAAAAAATATCTTAGTATAGTGTTGGTGTTTGATTTTGTAATCGTTTATTTTTTTATCATATAATTAAATAAAAAATAATTTTAAGAAAATATACAATCTCATTGGAGTCTATAACCCGGTACACAAGTTTGATGTGCTAGCCAATTGACTAGATTTGTTTTTTTTTTTGGTTTTTTATTTTTTTTTCAATTTCGTCATTTAATATTGGATTGGTAGATAAATAAACTATATGATTTATTTTTGTTTGCTTTCTATAGGGTCATCATTATCTCAAATAAGTATCTATTTTTAAATTGGTAGTCAATTTTGTGAGCATATATTTTTATCATATAATTAAATAAAAAAAGTTATTAAACTCAATAGAATCCATGACCCGGGTCATGGAGGGACTGTGATCGATTTAATCTGTCATTGTCTTAATATATTTTTTTAAATCCAGAATAAAAATGCAGAATAGAAATGCAGTCATATCCATATATCTTAGCAAGATAAATCCAGAATAAAAACTCAATTCTGACTCTTATAAAGAAAAAAAGTGAGGAAAAAGGTATGTAGGATGAATGATTACAAGACCACGCTTTCTGAATAATATAGAGTGGATTTGAGGGAGAGTAAGGACAAAACAATCTAGAAGGTATTTGTCTAGGACGAGGGTCTTTTACATCAACAGAGAGGAAAGATTGGATTAACTCAAAGAAAAAAATGGGAAAAATGGTAGGCTAGATGTTGGATTTTTCAGGATATCTTGATAAGAGATCAGGAAGGAAGTTGTATGTTCCTTTGATGTTTTAACATCAAATTTATATCTATCAGACCAATATTTCTATTAAAGTAATTACAGTTGAGGAAGGAGCTTTTACTTGGTTTCAAGCATTTTTAGAAAGCTTGACTTATCCATTTCAATAAAAAAAAATGATGCCCTACTAAATAAAATTCAAACTTCTCAATTCCTTATTTCACTGCAAGGATTTCCTTGAAAGTTTAATGGTAATGGAACTCTGATTGCTTGAAGGCTTCGCTTTTATAGCCATAGAGTATTTGCTTGCTATTATTTTCTTTTAGTAGTACCGTACTCTATTAATCATCACTAACATCCATCTACAAAATTGTTTTGCCATCAAAAGGGATTTGTAGATATTATAGATTTTGTGCTATCAACTGGATTTTTTAGAGTGCTTGGGGATGAAAAGTGGACCATTGCTCTGATTCCTTCTATAATAAATAGGACAAGATATTCATGTGTTGGGTAATATAAAGAACAAAGTCTGCCAAATAGCTGATTATAACCAAAAATTGTTAAACTTCTCTCTTAAAGAGATAGCTAGAAGGAAAACCGAGCGTAGCTTTTTTAATGTGTGGTTGAAGCATTACATGTCCATCTTTAATATTGAAACCTAGAAAATCAATGGAAGATTTGTCGATTTACATTTTTCTTTATGAAAGCTTGATTCCATATTTTTTTAACAATAGTAAGAAATTGATGTAGAAGTTCAACATGCATTTCTAAAGATGATGAAAATAACAGGATGCCATTGATATAAACAATAATAGAATGGAGTATTGACTAAGATATTTTTACCATTGTTTTTTTAAACTCCAAATGGCATGACTGACCAATGATGATGGCCATTAGGTATACAGAAGGTGGTTTTGTGCCACTTATTTGGTTGGATGGCAAGTTGCTAGAAACCTAATTTAAGATCAAACTTTGAAAATATGGTTGTTTCTAGGAGTTCTTGTAAAAGGATTTCTTTCATTGGAAGAAGAGAGTTGAGATCTGAAAAAAAAAAAAAGCATTGAAAGACTTGTAATCAATAACAAGTCTAGGCTTTTCCCTAAATTCTTATGCTCTGTTATTGGCATAGAATGCTTGGTATGCTAATTGAGAATTGATATCTTCAATGATTCTATCTTTTAATTCTGTTAATTCTAAATCTACCATCTTTTAATAATTTGGGGCCATTCCCATATGAGTAGCCTTTGTAGAGTTGATATCTTCATTCCTTTTGAATGGTAGGGTGATGAAGAATTTTGGATTAGGCTGGAGAGGTTGAGGACATTTATGGAGGAACTATGAATGACATTCTGTATATGAGGTTTTTGCAATTTATCCAATGACAACTTTCAAGGATTTTATTAAAAACAAGCTGGGAATGCTTATCAATAGAAGAATTCTTGTATCTATGACCATGGGTATCCTAACAAAGTTTATCAAATTTCTAGATTATATCAAACCCATCAAGAAGATCTTTTCTAAGAAGATCAAAACTAAGTAGATGTTGGGTGACATAATAGCTAGGAAAAAGTTTAATGATAATAGGTTTTGATATATTTTTGATGAAAAAAGCCTCTCCATTTATTGTTCTATATACTTAATAAATATATTTTCATAGATGAGATAAAAGAATTGTGGGTTTTGCTATGTTAGTAGTTGCACTAGTGTCCAATAATGCAATAACTTAGATAGGTTTTGCATATTTCTTTATCAGGATATAGATTTGTTCCAAAAGAATTGGTTTGGTTACCGGTATATCAAGGAGGTTGGGGCCACAATAGATATCATTTAGATCTTTTCTTCATTAGAGATAACAAAGACAGTTTCCAGTGGAGCTTTTTTTTTTCTTCTTCAAATAAAGATTCAAAATCATCATCTTAGTCAAATGTTTGAGAGAACGAAGATTCGTTTTAGAATCATATCTCGATTGTGTTACTGTGGATATTATTTAGCAAAATGACCCTTTTTTCTACTGATAAAGCACATGTTAGATTTTTTATGTCCTTGCTTTAGCTTCTTTTGAAGAATCATCATTTTCTATTTTTGAATTTTCTTGACTTAAACATCAACTTATTATTGTGTTATTTGTTACAGTTTTTAAAGCACTGTTTTTTACATCCAATTTAGAGGTTTTATTTTTTATAAACATTATCAAGCTTGAGATGATCAAGTTGTTATAAGAAACCCATCTGATTGTACAAGCTTTCAAGTCTTTTAAAAAGCATTTGAATTATTTGTCCAAAGGTGACAAAGACTAGTTGTATATTTAGAACAGGGAGATATCTCATCGTTTCTTTGCTTAGAGGTTTTGGAAATTTAGGAAGGTCTTCTTGAGGTTGACATCGCCAATACCACCAATGACATAATATTTATTGGACATTTCTTAGTAGTGTTTTTCTAAGTCATGGAGTTTGAAAGAGCAAAACTTTGTTTGTAGATATTCTTGTCTGACTTGAGATCGAAAGTCAACCTAGTTATTAAGAAATTCATGATGGATACTGTCAACAAATTCATTAATAATCATATTTTTCATCATTTGTTGCCAATAAGCACCAAGGCTACCAATATTAACAAACAAAACCTGATATAAATTTTTTTAAGTGGATCTCTTGATTCGTTATATGTGGCTTTTAACCAAGCATGGAATTCATAGAATTTATCTTGCTATTTTTTTTTATTGGAATATCTTCTAAAGTAAATCCTTTACCATGTTCTAGAGAGGATTTTTAGCAAGGGTTAGAGCTAATATCATTAGATTGAAAGACATATTTTTTCCGGATCATCATCCTCATCAACTGCTAAAATAGCAGTTTGCTGAGAAGTATTAGAATATGGTTGAAAGGGGTGAGGATCAACCATAAAAAACTTCAACAAAGCTTTCTAAAGTTGAATTATAGTAATTATAACTAATGTTTCTTAAAGAGGATGAAGTGTTAGAGGTTGATATATGGAGAATTAGTTTAGGAAGTTAAAACTTCTCAAATCCTCGTTTTCACTATATGGATTTCCTTAAAAGTTGAATGGTAATGGGACTTTTATTTCTTGAAGGCTCTACTTTAATAGGTACAAATTTTTCGTTTGCTATTCTTTTTTTTTCCTAGTAGTACCACACCCTAATAATTATCACTAACATTTTCTGCATGATTCTTTATCCATCAGAAGGGATTTACAGGGATGGTAGATTATGTGCTATCAGCTAGAGTTGTTGAAGTGCTTGGGAATGAATATGGGACCATTACTCTGACTCATTCTTTAACAAAAAAAAAGAAAGATATTCCTATGTTGGGTGATATAAGAAACAAAGTTTGCCATGTAGTTGACTATAACTAGGAATTATTGAACTTTTCTCTTGGAGAGATTGCTAAAAGGAAAGTTGAGCACTACTTTTCCAATAAATGGCTAATGCATTATTTGTTCGACTTTGATATTGAGACCTAAAAAATCAATAGAAGATTTTTCAATTTGCATATTTCTTTGTGAAAAGCATGATGCCATACTTTTGAATATAGTATGGAATTGATGTAGAAGTTTAACATGCCTTTCTGAAAATGATGAAAATAACAGGATTTCATCTATATAGATGACAACAAAATAGAGTATTGACTGGAATATCTTTACCATTGCTTTCTAGAACTTTGATGGAGATTTTTTCAATACAAATAGCATGACCGACTACTGATAATAGCTATTAGGTATACAAAAGGTGATTTTGTGCTGCTCATTTGGTTGGATGCCAAGTTGCTTGAAACCTTATTTGAGGTCAAACTTTGAAAATATTGTTGCTTTCAGAAGTTTCTATAAAAGGATTGTTTTTTTAAAAAAAAGGAAATCTAAGATCTGCTAAAAAGGCATTGAGAGGCTTGTAATAAATAACAAGTATATGCTTTCCCCTTAATTGTTCTGCTTTGTTATTGATATATAATGCTTGGCATGCCCATTAAGAATTGATATCTTGATTCACTATCTTTTAAGTTTTGTCAATTCTAGTTAGATAGATAGATAGATAGATATATATGTTTTTTATATTATCAAAAAGGAAATAAACAATATTCAAGTTAAAAAAGACAAAACAAAAAAAGATGTAGAATTAAAATAATAAAGGAGAGGATGTAGGAGTGGTTGATATATTAGGCATATGCTAGCAAGCCTAGGTGTTACTAATGTAAGGGCATCAAGTCCAGCCTCAAGCAATAAATAAAAAAACAAACAAAGAAACATGTGTCAAAACATTACCTAAAATAGCTATGTGTCACTTCCTTCATCTTATTCAATGACTTTGTATGGTCAAAGTTGTTTAAGCATGTGGTATCAGCTAGTTGTCTCTTCTTATGGTGATGATTGCTCATTGTTACACGAGGAGTTTTGTAATAAACCACTTAGAGGAAATAACAATATGCTTTATGATTTAAAAATATTATAAGTTTCCATATGATTTACATTGAATTATTCATAATGTAAAGGCTTATAATTATATTATATTATAAAAGAATTCAAGAGATCCATATATTTTATTGTTTTATGGATTTTTTTATTTTACTTATTGTTTTTATTTGAATTTTTAATCTTAGTCTTTAAAGTTTTTCCCATACTCTATTTCAATCAATGAACTTTATTTATTTTTAAGGAAAAATTATTATCAGCATCCTATAATGTAAAGGTTTATAAGTATATTACATTATAAAAGAAACCAAGAGATATTTTACTATTTATGGATTTTTATTATTTTCCTTAATGTTTATATTTGATTTTTTTCATTCCTTGTCTTTAAAATCTTGTCCTCACTCTATTTTAATCAATGAACTTTATTTTTTTAAAAAACTTTTTAACCAAATTTTTTAATATTAAACTTTACAACCTGAGTCAAAGCAAATTTTAAAAATTAACGAAATGACAATAATTTCTCTCTCTCTCTCTCTCTCTCTTTTATATATATATATATATATATATATATATATATATATATATCATAAAAGGTACTACTAACGCATAACTTATTCTCCTATGTTTTCTTTATCAAACATCAATCTAGAAGAAAACCCTCAACACAAATCCATGATTTAAGGTTTCTAGTTTGATTCAAGGTTAAATTTCCTAAAAAGAACAAAGGTTTTGACAAAGATATAGAGTGACCTATGAAGTTGGTGAATGTAAAGAGTAGATAGGTATGAAATATGTGAAGAGATAGAGTATCTGTAGGAGGTGAATGATGGTTGTGGTGAGTATGGGTTTATGATTGTGATGGTAGGCAGTAAAGGATGTTGAGTGACTTTGATTTTATGAGGAGATCAAGCTATGTGTTTCTAATGGCTAGATATTAGAGGATGAAGATGACAACGCAAGTCTTATGATGATGAATGAGAAAGGTTACTGTGCGGAAAAAAAAAGAAAAAACTTGTTGAAGAATCTTCATTATTGGTTTAGTTTTACAGTTGTCCTATAAGAATTTCCTTAAAGCAATTAGTGGTTTCTCTTCAGCCAATTTGATCAGAGTAGGTAATTTTGGTTCCATGTATAAAGCAATTCTTCATGATAACGAAATGATAACGAAATGATAGGGACAGTGAAGGTACTGAATCTTTAACATCATGAAGCTTCAAAAGCTTTCATGGCCACGTGCAAAGCCTTAAGAAACATTAGGCATCAGAATCTTGTCAAAATCCTAATTGCTCGAAACAACTAAGAAGAAAGGAAGAGATGTGGTGGAGATGGTGGTCTATAGTGGAGAAAGATAGGAGATAAGGGTTGCTTTTCTTTTCTTTTCTTTTTTGTTTTGGTTTGCTCTCTTTGACTACTTCTTTTTTCCAAGTTTTTTAGTTATATTTTTGTTACTTTTATGATTTTGGACTCTTTAATCATTATTTCAAATATAATGGTAATCTTGTAAATAAATACATATTTTTTGTTGACTTTTTTCTAGCACCAACTCCTAAAAATATAAAGTGTTATTTGCCTTCAAATTTCAGGTTGCAAAATATAATATTTAAAAATTGTATTGCAAAGTGAACTATGTTAACATGGTTTTATTTGTTTTTGTCTGTTTCGATTGTATGATCTCGAATACTTGATATGTCATTAAATATTTAAACATTGGATTAAAGACCAAACATGTAAAAATGAATTTCATATTGTTCTTAAAACTAAAATTGAAAGAACATGTGCCAAATTTGATATTTCAAGGAAAAAAAAACATTTCCATACTTAACTGTTCAAATGGTGTTAGGATGCTTAATTTGGTCCCTCCAATTTCACCTTTTAATAATTGTTATCTATTCTTTAGGATTTTTATAGTTCGGTCCACCATTTATTTTTTATTTATTCGAGTCTTGGGATATATAGAGAGGAGAAAAAAAGTTACTTGTAAAAAAAGAAGACAAAAAGCTCTTAGATAGCTAAATTTCTACAGCCAATAATTGTAATTTTGGTGTTTTTAGATTCGTTTTTAAGAGAAAGACTCAATGAAAATGATTTTTACATTTCATGATACCTAACAAGATAGATCAAAACTTGAAAAAAAATAATTTTATTTGATTTTGATTTTTTTTGTTAAATTAAAATGTGTTTTTGTTGTTATATGATAGTTTTCTATTTTAAAGATGGACGATGTCATCCACCATTTTCAAAAGGAAAAAAATAGTTGTGCGAGCCTAGCTTCCAAATCCAAGCGTGTTTTGGCTTTATAAGTTTAGCGAGGTACAAGAGCTAATCTCTTTAGCTTAGGCACATAGTTTCTCTTTTTTTTTCCGTTGTCAAATGGCCCTCATTGTTTTATACATTTTATAATAATATTTACTTTAAATAAATTTATACAAATGATATTTAAATAATTATCCTATTATGCCATATTCTTTAAATAATATTATAGTTTTTATGGTAATATTAACAATTATTTTTTAATAATTATATATGAACCTAATATGCTTAATTTTTTAAAAAATGATTCCCTCATGAATATTTAATATAAATAAAAAATATATTTTTTATTGTAAATTTTTATTTTATTTTTCTCAAATTTAATTTTGTTTTTTGTATTTCTAGTAGAAATTATTGATTTATGATTTTTTTTTCTTATTAAAACCTGTTTTTAAGATTATGATAAGTTTTAATTTAAAAAACAATACTTCTAATAAAAAAGACATGTTTTTGTAAAAAAAATATATATATAAAAAAAAGTTTCGATTAGAAAGATTTATTTTTTTACTCCGTATTTCAAATGAATAATTTTTTTTCTAATTTCTATTTTAATCACCTTTATTTTTTATACAATAAACCATATATATTGCTAACAATAAAGTATTTCTTTAAACAAATAAAATATATGAGTAATAAAAAATAATCTTGAGTAAAATATAAATTTTTTCATGGTTTAAATTATTATTTGTTTTTATGAATATCTATTGTTATTTCTATTCAATTAAATTAAAAAAATTGAAAAACAATACTTGTGTCACTATACAATGAATATTAAATTCTCGTTTTAATCTTTATTTTCAAATATATCCATAACGTTCTTCTTTTTTAACTTTCTTCCTTTTTGTAGCACATTAGTTTCAAATAATCCTTTCCGTATAATGTATCGCTTGGTCACACAGACTAATTATTGTTATATATTTGGGAAAAGGCATTGTAAGGGATTTATAATACGTAGGGGTGTTAAAAAATATTGGTATATTTGTAATATTTATATTATTTTACTCGATTTAATCTATAAAAGTTGTCACAAAATTTAAGAAATGAATTTCACAAATTAAAAAGATGGGTAAATATTTTTAAAATTTTGTTAACCTAACTTAAC
>Ga0325411_1005907_pt1 | contig 13502 bp, 10 predicted proteins | sample PopdelMetagenome_13_FD_206181 | JGI IMG/M metagenome (GOLD analysis project Ga0325411, IMG submission 206181) | Populus deltoides microbial communities from Bellville, Georgia, United States - Xylem-PdIQD-R4 | ecosystem: Host-associated > Plants > Phyllosphere > Stem > Wood/Secondary xylem... | reverse complement strand
AACTCGAAAGTTAAAGGATATCGTAGATGCTTTTATTAAAGAATATAAATACAACATGGACATTTCTACTGACAGGTCTAGCTTTTCTCTTTTGAAAAAGAAAGATAAGAAGACTATGCATGAACATACTCAATGATATAGAGATTTAACAGTCTAAATATATCTCCTACTTTTAGATAAAGATATGATCACCTTGTTTGCTAATATCACCAAAGCTCCCTACTATAAGCATGCAATGGATAGCTCAACTTAGTAGTTTACAAAAGTTATGACAGTGGCTGGGCGTATTGAACCAAGAATATAAAGTGAAAGAATCACTGCACCCATAGAGAAAAAAGGTTTAAAGGAAAAAAAAAGATGTTAATGATGTCAAGGGTGGGTATAAAGGTAAAAATAAAAATTTCTAAAATTACAACACTCAAACCCCTTCATCCCAAATAGCCAATATCAACTTCAACTCATATTTTCCCACAAAAAACTCAAAACTCAAACTAACTCAACTAATAACCAAACTCAGAATCAACTCAGAAGAAACTATAAAAGAACCCAAGAATAATTACCCCCATTACCCTTACCTTTGAGTGAAATGTACTAGAAGTTACTAAGTATTGGACAAGTAGCTTCAATTCCTATCGCACAACTATAACCACTCAATCCTAATTAGTAAAAACCAAAGCTCACTTGTGAATATTATATGGGCATATCTGGGCATAACATTAAACTTTCAATACGTTCAAAAACAACCTTTTACAATTGATCAAAGCGGGATGAATAACATTTGATAAAGCTTCTAATATAAATACAAATTCTCTGCCTAATCATGCTATATGTAATAGAATTGTAAATGCAGTAAAGACTAGAGGCCTAAGGACTTGAAGGTATCTCTAGATAGGATCTATAAAATGCTCATAAGAGCTAGATATAAGAAGAGTAGTTGTGAGAATAAGCTGATGAATAAGAGTAGTATCACAAAAAAGGGGGTCATATGATTGATCAATATGAAAATTTCCACAATAAAGTTATACAGATGCTAACTTAAGGCACTTTGAGAATCGAATAGGCAACGAGCAAAGAGATACTTATAGTTGATAAACATAGAAAGAATATAAAAGTTTAACATGTATATTTTACTGTCAATGGGTTATCCAAATTCTTTTTGTCCAAACCCAAAGTAGCAAGTAATGGGAGATATAGTGTCTTGCCATATAATTATAGGTATTCTTCTAAAGCTTGTAACCAACACCTGTTTTTCAAGCAGACATTAGAGGCTCGACTCGCAGTGGAAGGTGCTTTACACCTGAGGAGCTTGAGAAGCAAAGAAAAACTAAGGTTAAAGAGGTAGTTGACTTGTCTGAGGAAATAAATAAGCCTGTAATTGAATAAAAAACTAGTGAATTCCTGAAGTTGATAAAGCATAATGAATATAATGTTGTTGAGCAACTCAAAGGAACTCATTCTAGGATATCTATGCTATATTTGATCTTAAGCTTTGAACCACACTGAAAGGCTCTATAAAAGATGATAAACGAGGCATATGTGTCTCAAGATATATGTCAAAAGACCATAGAGCACCTGGTAAGCAGAATTCAAGCCTTAAATTATATGTATTTTGTTGAAGATGAGTTGGACCCCGAGGGTACTAAACACAATGCATTGTTATACATCACGATATGGTGCAAAGATGTTTTGATAGGTATGGTATTGATTGATAATTACTCAGCATTGAATGTGTTACCAAGACACATGCTAAAGGAGATGCTTATCGATGTATCTTAAATGAAACTCAGGACCATGATGGTAAGGGAGTATGATGGCTCATTAAGACAGATAGTTGGGACTTTGGAAATAAAGCTATATATAGGACCACAAATGTTTCTAGTAAAACTACAAGTGATGGACATCCATCTTTCTTATAGCATGTCATTAGAAAGGCCTTGTGTAATGACCCTATTTTTTTCTACCAAGAATCTGGCAGAGTTTCTCTTATATTCTTCCTATACGAAGTTATCGACTCAATAATTTTCACAACCTACAAACAATAATTTTAATATTTATCCTATTATCCTAGATTTCCTTAACTTGGCCATAAGATCAAGTTCCTATTTTTCTTCAATATTCGCTCAATAGAACAATTCTTATAATATTCCATATTTATGACAAATAATAGTAACAACATAATTCAAGACACATGTTCTTATACATAATAAAAGGATATCTAAAGTATAGTGCAACTAAATTATATCATAATTTATAGAGACAATTTCTTTAAATACATCATCCATAATTAGATTAGATAAGTAATTATAATTTTATATACAAAGTTATATTACGAAAAATATTTGTTCTTCCAAATACATCGTTTGATTAGACAAAATATACAAATTCATTAAACTACTGTTCGGCTCAGTGCTGCGAGGTACCTGAGAAGTTATTATATATTTTTACACTCAAAGATAATTAAATATTATGACTTACGTATGCATGTGTATATGTATTTGCCACATCCTTTATCAAACAATTTATCTTTATTATTCCCTTACATTCACAAATCAATATCATTAATACCAATTCTTACGGATATACCAAGATCAATAAATCATCTAGATGCTCTAATTGACCATTAACCAATACACTAATCACATTACCCAGGGAATTAGTTTCTTTGATTGCTTTTATTTTCCTGTTTGTGGGCTAAGCCCATCCCATATGACTGGGCAGACCCATAAAAATTTAAGGCCTTGTTTGGCCCATCCTAATTTTGCAAGGGAAAAACTCATTTTTCTTCCTTCGGAACGTGTTTGGCAAACATGCCCTTAGCTCTAATCATGCATTTTTCTCCTTTGTATATCTGACCCATTAATAAACAGACCCCAAAATAATTTTAAAAAATCTAAAAAATTCAGGGATCATTTAAAAATTATTTATAAATCACTCGCATATTTTTTCAACCATTTCATTTAATATTCGGGTTGTAAACTTACACTGTAGATATTGACCCAATATTAAATATACGTGCTATTCTTTAAAATTTCAGAAAAATACAAAAAAAAATCCAAAATTCCTTATTTAAAAAATAAAAAAATATATATAATTATATCTATGTGCATACAACCAAATTCTAAACTTTTCACTCATATTTTATATAAAAAAATAGCATTTTTATCATACTTTGAAAAATACAAAACTTAATTAATGTATCATAACAAGTTTATGATTATCCATTAAGATTTCACCAAAATTTCAAAAACACCACAAAAATCAATTTATTTAATTAATATTTGGAATATGAACTTTACAATGTAATGCATATTCATGATATTAAATTAAATGAATTGAGAAAAATAAAATGGTAAGAAATAATTGTAAACTTTTATATATAGGGGTATAAAATTATACTGTAAAGTATATCCTCGTGTATTAAAGATAAAAAATTAAAATAAATACACTATTAAAACTTAGGCCTTAGAATAGTTAAGTTTTAGCTTGATAACGCAGAAACCTCCTTACTAAGGGGAATATATTTTGAGCCCATAGAGATAGAGACCTCCTTACTAAAAAGGATTTACCTCAAATCTATAAGATAAGGACCTCTTACTGAGGAGAACCTTTTTTAAACCTTAGACAGACCAACAAATAGAAACATAACTTAGATTAAAAAAAATCAATCAATATAGCAACTTATCATAGATAGGGTGCACTGGGGGTGATGTGTCTTTCTTATGTATAACTAGCTCGTTACCTGGACTCTTGCAGATTAGTAGGTTTCCTAGTGACCATAATATAAGGTGGAAACTCCTGAACCCTTCAAATCATAATTTAATAATTAATCCAAACATGTGTGTGTGTGTGTATCTAAAATCCCATTAATCCAAAAGAAAGATTTATCATTCATCATCGTGCACGCCACAACAAGGATTTTAGGATTAGATAAAGAGATCAATTCAGTTAGAAAGGATATTTCCATGACATGGGGAACCATGACGATGTGGATAGGGACTTAAACTCTATTAAATTGAAAATTTTTAATTTCTAAGGCAGAAACAATCATGAGGCTTATTTGAAGTGGGAGAAAAAGGTTGATTAGATTTTTAATTCTGAAAAAAAAAGATGAAGTTGGTGGTCATTAAATTTATAAATTACGCATTGATTTAATGAGATCAAATTATAATTAGTAAGATGAGGAATAAGGAGCGACTTATAGAGATGGGGAGAAGATGAAAGTCTTGATGAGGAGGAGTTTTGTTTCTAATCACTATTATATGGATCTAAATCTGAAGCTATAAGGTCTGACTTAGGGTTTCAAGACAGCAGATGAATATCACAAAGAGATACACATAGAAGTGATTTGAGCCAATGTTGTTGAGGATAGAGAAGCTATCATGGCTAGACTTCTTAATGGGTTAAATATGGACATTGCTAATGTTTTGTAGTTACAACATTATGTGAAGTTAAAGGACATGGTATATATAGTAATAAAAATGAAAAGACAAATTAAAAGAAGAGGTAGTGTAAGACACAGATCAGTTCAATACCTTCTTCATCAGTTTGAAGGACGAATATAAAGATAGAAGGGGTTGCTCAACCGAAGTCCTTTATGTATGCTAAGGCTAAACCACCTAAGACCAAAAAGGAGACTCCTACATATGGGAAAGGTAAAACCAATTCACAAACTATATGTAATTATGATATAAATTATTTTAGGTGTTTAGGGAGTGAACACATTGTTTTTTAATGTCCAAATAAAAGAACAATGATCATAAAGCATGGTGGGTGAGATTGAATCTGAAAGTAAAAAATATGATGATGATGAGATGTTACCTTTAAAATATTGCAATGATATAGAGATTGCATATTCAATTGTGGAGTAGGCCTTAGCTATAAGGAAAACCATTTTTCACACTAGATGACACATCTAAAACAAGGTATGTAATATGATAATTAATGGAGCCAGTTGTGCCATTGCAACTAGTATTACTCTTGTTAGAAAATTTAATTTGAATACTATGAAACATCCTAAACCTTATAGATTGTGGTGGTTAAATGAATGTGGTGAGGTGAAAGTCATTAAACATATGCTGATTTCCTTTGCTATTAGTAGATATTCTGATGATGTTATATATGATGTGGTTCCAATGCATGCAAGTTATTTATTTTTAGGGCATCTATGACAGTTTGATAGGAAAGTTATTCATGATGGATTTAGAAATAGATATATTATTGTAAAATATGGTAAAATCATCTCTTGTACCTCTATCTCTAAAACAAATGTATAATGATCAATTAAAGCTGAAAAGAGAATGTGAGGTTCGGGAGAGTGAAAATTAATGTGAGGAAAATTATGAGAGAGGACAATCAGATTTGGTTAATTCTAAATCAATAATTAAACCAGTTGAGAGTGGAGATAAGACCCAGGAATTAAAAAAGTAAGTGTGAGTGATGATTATTGTGTGGAAAAATTAAGAAAACCACCAAGTTTCTATGCAAGAGATGGTGAGATCAAATATATATTTTATACTAACAAGCCAATGATTTTACTTGTGTATAAGAGGCTTATTTTAATGCTAACGATCTTGATCATGTTGTTTCTAGTGTTGTTATTTCTTTATTGTAAAAGTTTGATGATGTATTTCTTTTTTTTTTTTTATCAAATGTAAGAATATATTAAGATCAAAGGTAACAAAGCCACAAAAGTAGCAAACAGAAAAAGTATATACAGAGATGAGGGTAACCAGTACCCTAAACAAAAACGGGAACATGCTCCCATTGAAAAGAAACATAAAACAAACATCCTTAAGGCCAGAAGTAGCCACACATATAACAAACATGAGGGACTGAACCAGCATTGATGATGTATTTCTTGAAGACATTCCTAGTGGATTACCACTATTGAGGGGGATAAAACATCATATTGACCTTGTAGCCGGAGTTGTAACTCCTAATCGACCAACTTATAGAAGTAATTCTGAGGAGATAAAAGAGCTTCAATGACAAGTTGATGAGCTGATGATGAAGAGGTACATTCGTGAGAGTATAAACCCTTGCGTTATACCAATGCTACTTGTGCCTAAAAAGGATGGAACATAAAAAATGTGTGTTGATTGCATGTATTTTGTCAACACCATAACGATAAAGTATAGATACCATATCCCTAGACTTGATGAAATGCTACATTAGTTACATGAATCATGTATTTTCTCTAAAATTGATTTGAAAAGTGGGAACCATCAGATTGGGATGAAAGAAGGGGGTGAATGGATAATTTTATTAAGACTAAGCATGGTTTATATAAAAGGTTAGTCATGTTTTTTGGACTTACAAATATACCTAGTATGTTTATGAGGCTAATGAATCATGTGTTGTGTGTATTTATAGGTAATTTTTTTGTTGTATATTTTGATGACATCCTGATCTATATCAAGAACTTGAATGAACATCTTAATCATTTGCGTAGTGTACTTGATGTATTGCATAGTAATAAATTGTATGTTAATCTTAAAAAGTGTACCTTTTGCATAGATAGAATTATGTTTCTTGGATATATTATAACTGCACAGGGTATCGAGATGGATGAAGACAAGATTAAGGCCATCCGAGATTAGCCTACACCTAAATTTATGATTGAGGTAAGGAGTTTTCATGGTCTAACTTACCATATTTGCATCATTAACTGAGATTGTGAAAAAGTCTATTGGTTTTAAATGAAGTGATAGACATGACATGGCTTTTAACCAATTAGAAGATAAATTATATACTACTCCTATTTTAGCTTTGCCAGACTTTATAAAAGCTTTCGAGATTAAATGTGATGCTTCAGGTATAAGTATTGGAACTATGTTAGTACAGGATAAGAGGCTCATTGTCTATTTCAATGAAAAGCTCAACGAGGAAGAATTGAATTACCCAATATACAACAAGAAGCTTTATACCTTGGTGAGGACGTTGGAGATATGGTAGCATTACCTTTGGCCTAAAGAGTTCTTATTCATTCTGATCATGAATCCTTGAAGTACTTAAAAGGCAAGGTAAGTTGAGTAGTCAATGTGATAAATGGATTGAATTTATTGAGATCTTTTCTTATGTGATCAAATACAAGCAAGGAAAAGAAAATATTGTGATTGATGCACTTTCACGCAGGAATATTCTTTTATCTATATTGAATGCTAGATTACTAGGATTTGAACATATAAAAGAATTATACATGGATGGTGATTTTGGCAATAGTTGTGATGCTTATAAGAATTTTACCTTTGGTAAGTTTTATAGGCTTAATTGATCCTTGTTTAAAGAAAATCATTTATGTGTTCCATTAAGTTCTATACGTGAATTGCTTGTACGTGAAGCACTTGGAGGCGGGTTGATGAGGCATTTTAGTGTAAGACTTTGGATGTGTTGCATGGGCATTTTTATTAGCCTAAAATAAAAAAGGACGTGCAGCGCATATGTAAAAAATGTATAACTTGTAGAAAAGAAAATTTTAGGATTCAACCACATGGCTTATATACCCTTTTGCACGTACCTAAAAAACCTTGGGTAGACATTTCTATGGACTTCGTATTAGGTTTGCCTAGGTCCAAACAGGGCAGGGGTTTGATTTTTGTACTTGTTGATAGATTTTTTAAATTGATGCATTTCATTACTTGTCACAAAATCGATGATGCCACTAACATCGTTGATTTGTTCTATATGGTGGTAGTATGGATTTATAGGGTCCATATGAACATTGTTCCTGATACAGATGTTAAGTTTCTTAGCTATTTTTTGAAAGTGTTATGGGGAAATTTAGGTACTAAGTTTTTGTTTTCGACTGCATGGCATCCTCAAATAGATAGACAAATTAAGATAATTAATAGGACCGTAACACAACTATTACATACTATCATTCAAAAGAACTTAAAGAATTAGAAAGATTGTTTGTTATTCATAAAGTTTGCATATAATTGTAGTTTGTATTCTACTACTGATATTTCACAATTTAAGATTGTGTACAATTTAAGATTGTGTATGGCTTTAACTCTTTAACTCTTTAACTCTCTTGGATTTGATTTCTTTGCCTATTGATGAAAGAGTTAGTTTGGATGGTAATTGTAAAACACAAATTATGAAAACACTTCATGAGAGTGTATAACAATAAATAAAAAAAAAAAGAAACTGCATATATGTAACTAAAGCAAATAAAAGGCACAAACAAGTTGTCTTTCATCCTAGAGATTAGGTTTGGGTGCATATGTGTAAGGAGAGATTTTCAACCCATAGTAAATCCAAGTTACAACCAATAGGAGATAGGTCATTTCAAATCCTTGAAAGGATCAATGACAATGCTTATAAAGTTGATTCACTGGGTGAGTATGGTGTTAGTACTATTTTTAATATTTTTAATTTTTCTTTGTTTGATGTAGGTTATAACTCGAGGTTGAATCCTTTTGAAAAGAGAGAGGATGATGAGGATTAGCCCAACACCATGACTAAACACACTATTGACCCTTTAGAGATAGCCAAGTGGGCCAATTACAAGGGTTAGAGCAAAAAAGTTTAAGGAAGCATTATGTTGCACGTGTGCAGCGTCGCAGCGATCGTCCTCCTGGAGCGGGATTAGCATGAAAGGGTGTGGTGGAAAGAACAAGAAATTTTTATCCTTTATCAATGAAACTAAAGAAATGAGAGTCAACTAGTATTATGGTCACTAGAAAACCTATTGGTCTGCGAGAGTATAGATAAGAGGCCAGGTTGTGAATATAGAGTACGTATCACCCCTAAAACATCTTACCTAGGGTAAGCTGCATTATTATTTGTCTGAAAAAACTAAGGTTGTTGTGTTTTCTAACCATTTGTTTCTCTAAGGTTTAAGAAAAATCCTTATCAGTAAGGAAATTCTTATTTTATCAAATTAAAACCTAGCTATTCTAAAGTCAAAACATGAAAAAGAAAAAAAAACTATCTTTTTATTTAATACCGAAAATATATCTTACGTATAAGTTCATAATTCCAGATATTAAAAAAAATAAAAATTTTGGTAAAGATTTAAAACAAATAAAATAAATGATAAAAAAAACTCTTTTATTTAAAATCAGGAATACGTCTTACGAATAAGTATGTAATCCTAGATATTGAAAGAAACCAATTTTTTTGGTGAATTTGAAATATATGTCAAATTCTATGATTTAAATAAACTAGTTATTAAATCAAATAAAAATACATGCAAAGTAAAAACTATTTTTTATGATTTTTTTATATAAAACAATATGCAGATATAATCAATTTTTGAGAGACTTAGTCATATGCAACTTAAATAAAAATTATATTTTTAAAAGAAAGATTTGTTTATAGAAGGGAAGCAATTTGTTTAATACTGAAAAAGTACCTCACATAGAGGTCACAACTCCAAATATTAAATATGTGAGGGTAAAAAAAAGTGAGGAAATAAAAATCGATTGCAAAAAAATTTTCCAAGCATTTGAAAATTTTGTTAAAGCCACGTTTGGCAAAACATAAAAATCTCAACAAAATATCAATTTAAAACAAATTATTTGCTAATCAAACTCAACTCAAAGCAAGCAAACACCAAACCTAAACATAATCCATGAATTAAAAATCTAAACTCAAATCAACATAAATTCAAACATAATCCTCAAATCAAACATTTAATGTTCAAATATCAATACAATCTTACAAAATAAAACTCACAATCCAACACAAATTATCAAGTCATTTCAAAAGCAAAACACACATCGAACCAAATTAATAGTGTCCAAAATGTTCAAATATTATACAAAATAATGAGCATTTTGGTTCCAAAATTTCACAATTCTATAGTAATTTGTCCAAAAATGATTTGGGTTAATAGATTAACCTTCTAAGGCATTTGAAGGGTCCAGGGACTAAAGGAATGAGGTCTGAAGTCTTTTAGAGGTACATGAATAGTACTGGAAAGCTCCTGAAAGTGGTGGAATAGTGGTGATGTGTGTAGCCACACGCCATCGCCATTGTCAGCACATGAGTTCACGCATTTTCGCGGGTGAAACCTAGAAATAGGTGGATCTAGAACTTTCTCTTCTTCTCTTTCTTCCTACATTGGCGGTGATATACTATTAACTGTAATAGACAAGAAATTCACACAAATAATTAATTTTATTTTCATTTCTTTTTTAGATCTGATTCCTTCTCCCTCTTAGTTTATATTTTTTTTCTTCTTCAGGTGGTTGTTGTTGCTATCACAAGTGAATGACGTTAGGTATTACTAAGAAATGGCTGGCAATAGTGGCTAAAGGAGAGGTAAAGACAACTTTTCAAGATGTTAGTGGCCACGGTCTATAAGGACGAGAAAGTGAAGTGTGGGGGAGGATGAGAGAGTGAAGTGTGGGTTGTTGCTGGTTTGTTGGTTTTGATCGAAGAAGAGGGAAGCTTGATTTTCATTTTTTTTTGTAAGGTCGTTTCGGCCAAAAGGTTGGTAAAGAATAAGGAGATCATGGGGGAGGATGGCAGCCCATGGTATCTCTATGGTTAATAATGAGAAGGAAAGGAAATGAATGAGGAAAAGCCCATCTAGAGTTGTCTAGAGATTGAGGCTTTTGGTGCTGAGCCGTAGTGGTGATGAACGTTCTGTGGGTCAATGATGGTGCTTTTTCTGGGTCAATCAAAAGGAAGACGAAGGTGTCAGATCAGTTTTAACATTGTTGTAGTGGGTTCACAGTGAGAGAAAAAAGGGAAGCTTGAAGTAGGTTTGTGAAGAATGACTGTTGTTAGTGTGGAGTGAGGTTGGCTGGTGGTCTCGAGTTAAAGGGTTGGTGTTGGAGGTGGTCTGTTGGGTATTCAAGTAGAAAGGGAAGACTGGTAGTGAAGGTTGTTAGGGTTGGATCTGCAACTGGCGCTGAGTTTGTTTTGATGAAGGAGAAAATAGGGATAGGAGACTAAAATGGTGTTTGTTGTCACTAGTTCAGTGGTGAAGGCAAAGGCAACTGTGGTTAATGGTGGTTGGTCACGGTGGTGGCGAAAACAATCTAGAATAAAGGGAAGGTTGATGCGGTTTTTTGTAGCTTTTAGAGAGAGAGAGAGAGAGAGCATGTGAGGGAGAGGGCTTTACGGGTGAGTTGAGATGGGAAAAAGAAACCGGTCTTTTTTTGTTATATGTGTGCTGGATAGTGTGGGAGTTGTGTGAGTGAGTTTTTTTGTTCCCTAACTAATTCTTTCCTCAAATATCTCCTTTTTTGTGTGTAGTACAACCACTTATTTATAGGCAAAACTAAATTATCTTTTTCCTCACAATTGCATGGTGCCCAAGGAACACAAAATCACTTTGGCCTCTTATTTTTTCTTCTTTGCACTTTTGGTCTCATTATCTAAATATTTTTTGTATTTTTCATTTTTCTTATTTTTTTTAAATGCAACGTCAACATTGACTTTTTAAAAAATATCAATATTTTTTAATGAGCGCGCTAAAAAACTAAACACATTAAAAAAGAAATTTTAAATTCTTTTTTTAAAAGATGTTGAAAATACCGAAAGCGATGCAAATAAGTCAAAATTTTATGTATTTATTTATTATTTGTCGCTATTTTTGGATTTTTTTTAAAAAAATAAAATAAAAAATAAGGGTAAAAAATTGGGTTTTGACACATTAAATGGTCTTGTTCAACATATTTAGGTCAAGATGGACTTAGAGGAGCAAGTGGTGCCAATGGAGCTCAAAGGACAGCTTTTGCATTTAATCCAAATGCAAAAAAGGGTCTAATCCATATGTAACATAGACATGATGTGTTCGGCCCTATAACAGCCTTGTTTGAGCGATATTTCCTAATATTACAAGGATTAAGTTAGCAATTATTTTTCTTTTTATGCAAGGCAAATTCGGCCAAATTAGATCCTTAATGAGAGTGGATTTTTTGCATTCAAAAGAAGTTTTTTAGTTGACTAAGGAAACTAAAGGGTAACATATTTGTTTCTTAAGCAAGGAATGATAGTTAATAATTCTTTTAATTTATGAAGGAAACTAATAAAGTCAACAACTAAGGATGAAATAATCATTATTTTTGTCCAAGTAAAGCAAGGAAACCAAACTCTACAAGGAAAAGCTAGAGGCGGCAGCAAAGATTTCCAAGTCAGAATTGATGCTTCTAGTTTATTTAGAATTTCTAAAGTTGACAACTGATCTTAGAGCTACAAGGAAGGATTATTCGGCTAAGGAAATTATTTAGGCTAGGAAATAAGACTCTTTTATGTTATTTTCTTTGTTATTTATGGCAACATGCTTCAAACCTTTATTTTAATTTTTGTTTCCATGTTTTGGGCTTGATTATTAGTATTTAGGCTTGTTTAATTAAGGTTTTGGGTTCGAATGTAAGTGAACCTTATACAAGTCCATATCATAGGTATTATAGGGTTTAGCTTAGGTTATTACACATATAAAAACACATTTATAACCTAAGTTTTAGTTTTATGTTTTTGCTTGATAATAATTCATATTCTCGCATCTTTATTTATGAGTGTGTGATGGTGAGTTTTCTCTCCTATTGTGGTTCTCTAATGAATTGATCGACTTATCAAAAAATAATTATCTTCGTGATGTCATCATATACTTCTCATTCGCAAATTGTTATTCATTGGGTAGGGGTTTCAAATTACAAAGTGTTGGTACTTAGGTTCAAGGTAATCTATATGTCACACTTTCAAACCTGATTTCTTGACTTTTCAGGAGTTGTATTGTTTGTGTGTGGGTTATGTGATCAAGAGCTCACGGGTTTTGCATAAACTTCTCCATATTATGTTTACCAGAAGCATAACCTTATTTCACAATTTTTTCTCACCTCAATCAATAATCTTTATTGGCCTAATCTTTAGTGTCAGATCTTCTCGAATCTCTATTGGCACTTATGGTAGAACTTGAGATGAATTCAATTCAACTTTCCAAAGCAGAGATCCATGAAACACATCATGTATATTTGATTGATGGGATGGCAATGTTAACCGATAGACTATTAGTCTGATCCTCTCTATAACTTCAAAGAGACCGATATATCTTGGTGTCAACTTCATTTTCTTTCCAAATCAAAGTACATTCTTCTAGGGAATGAGCTTCAAGAATACTTGATCACCTACATTAAATTTTAAAATTCTTTTTTGATTATCAATATCATAGTTTTGAAACCCGACCTGGTGGTCGACCCGGTCTAATGATCGGATCACGTGTGAGATAGGTTAACCCGGGTCAACCCAAAAAAAACATGAGGATTTGAAAGAACGCAAAGCTCTCATCTCTTATGTTCTCGCGGGGTTCTTCAAGAGCTCATCCATTGCAGACATGATTAGTACTTAAAAGTGTATTTTTATCAAGGTTTTATATCATCATTTTGCACTTGAAGTATCAATAACTCCTTAACTAAAACATGTTTTATAATAACATATCTAATTATATAAGATACCTTTAATTTATGGTAAATGTTCATCTTAAATGCAGGCCTATCACATAAATAAAAGAATTGATTGATTAGTTGAAGTATTGAAATTGAAAG
>Ga0325411_1005906_pt1 | contig 13504 bp, 8 predicted proteins | sample PopdelMetagenome_13_FD_206181 | JGI IMG/M metagenome (GOLD analysis project Ga0325411, IMG submission 206181) | Populus deltoides microbial communities from Bellville, Georgia, United States - Xylem-PdIQD-R4 | ecosystem: Host-associated > Plants > Phyllosphere > Stem > Wood/Secondary xylem... | reverse complement strand
AGCCCATCCCGCTACTTGGACTTGGGTGCTCTACCTGAGCCCTTCAATGGTGTTTAGAAATGGACCAAAAATCTGGTCCAAGACTATTATGAGTTTTGATCCATCAGTGGAAACTTGAGTTAAAAAATATGCGACGCTTATGTAACATATTTTTTATTTTTTATCATAATTATTTTTATTATATTACTTTCTAAAATGTTAAAGTTTTATAGGTTTTTAGTAGTTCCAAATAAGTCTAACTTGTATTTTGATAAAAAAAAATATAAACTTTTATCCCATCGTTGCATCATATTTAAATTTTTGTTTTTAAACTCAAATTAGACCCAAAATATAATGTTTTAGAATTTTACAAGTTACATGCCCCGCGCGATGCCGTGGGTCAATTATTTTTTGCATTTTTAAAAAAATCAAGATCTAAAAATGTTAGGTTTTTTTGCAAAATTATACCCAAGAGTTTTAGGGTTGGTTGCAACGCTTGACCCAAAAGTAATATTTATAATATTAATAATAACATTAAACTTGGGTTAACCCTTAGTATAAAAGTGTATGGAATGCAATACCAGACCCAATAGCATTAGACGTGTGTCTGACTGCAAGGTCGTGTCATAAAAGTGTAATAATTAAATATATTAGTTAAAAAGAAAAAAATAAAGAAAAAAAACCAACAGGAAGAAAAAAACTAATGAAGAAAAAGAAAAAAAATATGAATTAACTGTGTTAACCCTTCAAATCAGGTTAACCCGTCATACCTTAAATTCACATCGTGAAAGTTTGATAATTAAAAAGGAAAAAACAAATTAATGGGTTAACCCATAATTAACTGGGCTAACTTGTCAAACCAGGTTAGCCTGTCAAATCCGGAATCCGTGTCATGAAAGTTTGATAACTAAATAGAAAAAAATTTAACATTAACAATTTAAATTAAACAAAAAAATTAATTAAAAAGAAAAAAAACAAAAGGCATAAGCCTTTTCACTATGGACTACATTGTGCAGTCCATAGTGAAAGGTATAAAAACAACAAAAAAACAAAAATAAAAACTAAAGGCATCAGTCGAGAACTACTTAGAAAAAAATTTAATATTAATAAACTAAATTAATTAAATAAAATTAATTAAAAATAAAAAAACCTCTAAGAAGAAAAAAAACTAAATAGAAATAAATTTAACATTAACAAACTAAACTAAACGAAATAAATTAAAAAGAAAAAAAAGCAAAAAAAAAATTACAGGTTAACTCGTCAAATTAGGTTAACCCGTTAAACCTGGGATTCGTGTCATGAATGTCTGGTAACTAAATAAAAAAAATTTAACATTAACAAACTAAATTAAACAAAAACAATTTATGAAAATAAAAAACAAAAAAAATTGACGGTCAACCCATAATTAACTGAGTTCACCCGTGAAACCAGGTTAACCCGTGAAACTCGGGATATGTGTCATGAAAGTTTGATAACTAAATAGAAAAAAAATAGTATTAACAAACTAAATTAAATGAAAAAAATTAATTAAAAAGCAAAAAAAAAAAATTCTTGGTTAACTTGTCAAACCAGGTTAAGCCGTTAAATCCGGAAAACGTGTCATGAAAGTCTGATAACTAAATAAAAAAATTTAATATTAATAAACTAAATTAAATTAAACAAAAAAATTTGTTAAAAGAAAAAAACAAAGAAATAAGCAAAAAAAATAATCCCGAAAGGCATACAAAAAAGCTAAAAAAATGAGACAACTTAAAAAAAAACCCTAAAGCATCAGTGTTTTATTGTGGACTGCACTGTGCAGTCTACAATAAAACACTAATCCCTTTTAGTATATGTTACAATTAATTAAAAAGAAAAAAAGCAAAAAAAAAATTTCAGGTTAACTTATCAAACCCGAGATCCGTGTCATGAAAATCTGATAACTAAATAAAAAAATTAACATTAACAAAAAAATTAAACAAAAAAATTCATTAAAAGAAAAAAATACAAAGAAAAAAACAAAAAAAACCCATAAAGGCTAGAAAACGAAAAAAAAAAGAGAAAAGAAGAAGAAGAAGAAGAAGAAGAAGACAACTCAACGTTTCACTATGGACTTGTACAGTGAAACACTGGGCAGTTTTAGTTTATTATCAATTAACAAACTAAACTAAACGAAAAAAATTAATTAAAAAGAAAAAAAAATTAAGGTTAACTCGCCAAACCAGGTTAACCCATTAAACCCGGGATCCGTGTCATGAAAGTTTGATTACTAAATAAAAAAATTAACATTAACAAACTAAATTAAATAAAAAAAATTATTAAAATAAAAAAACAAAAAAAATTGACAGCCCGTGAAACCAGGTTAACCCGTGAAACCTGAAATATGTGTCATGAAAGTCTAATAACTAAATAAAAAGAAATTTAACATTAACAAACTAAAGTAAACGAAAAAATTTAATTAAAAAGAAAAAAAAGCCAAAAGAAATTCTGGGTTAACTCGTCAAACCATGTTAACCTGTTAAACCCAGGATCCATGTCATGAAAGTCTGATAACTGAATAAAAAAATTTAACATTAACAAAAAAAAATTATTAAAAGAAAAAAAAGCAAAAAAAAAAAAAAAACTCTAAAAGTGTAAAAAAAAACCAGCTCATCTTTTACTAAATGGAAAGAAATTTAACATTAACAAACTAAAATAAACAAAAAAAATTAATTAAAAAGAAAAAAAAAGCAAATAACAAATTTATAGGTTAACTCGTTAAATCACGTTAACCTATTAAACCCGGGATCTGTGTTATGAAAGTCGGATAACTGAATAAAAAAAATTTAATACTAATAAAAAAAACTATTAAAAAAAAAATCTAAAAACGTAAAAAAAAAAAGAGGGGCTCATCTTTTAGTGCAGTCCACGGTAAAAGAATGTGCCCTTTTAGTTATAGTTTAATTTATTTTTCTTGTATTTTTTATTTTTTTTTATTTAGATTAAAACTTTTAATTTAATTAGGATTTTATTAATTATGATATTTTTTGTATTTACATAACAGGGTAATTTTTAAAAAGATAATTTATGAAACATTTGACTCTTTTCTTTTTTCTTTTTGGTAAACAATAGATTACATTAAAACGCCAGAGAGAGAGAGGGGAAAAAGTTGCAAAATATAAATATGCAAAATCTACTGGACATTCCGTAAGACAGGAATTATCATTGTAAATTTAATGCTTCCATTTATTTAAAAGAATAATATAATATTTTTTAATATAAGATTTGTATTTTAATATGTTCTCAAAAAGTATAGTATAATGATAAAAAATTTAAGATTTGCATAGTAAATTTTAAGTTTGAGGTAAAACGTGTATCTCTTATAAGAATTTGGAATAGTTAAAATTTTACGTATAAAATACATTTTTCAAGAGTGGGGTTTTCTAGAATTGAAAGAAGAAAAAATATAAATTTAATGCCTAAATTTGTGTATTTACGCAAAATATGACAAAAACGCGAGCAGTTCACGAAAATCATGGTTCGCAACAAAAGCCCTCGTTAATTACTGTGCTGTATTCTTGAACCAGACAAAATACTATTAATCGAGTCAGACAAATTACAAATCAAACAACACAACAATCCGTTCAACATTGAGCGTTGCCTCTTCGTTTGTTCTTCACATATAAGGCCACTCTTGCTGTGACTTCTAGGAGGAGGGAAAAAACAGAAAATTATTTCACTTGTTGAGAAGTTATGGAAGGAGAGGGAAAGAGGGAAGAGAGAAAATGGGCGATAACATGGGAAGGATTTGTTCAAGAGCTAAAGAAGGCAGGCTATATAGCAGCTCCAATGGTGGCCGTGTCAGTATTGCAGTATCTCCTACAAGTTGTGTCTGTGATAATTGTAGGGCACCTTGGTGCACTTGCACTCTCTAGTGCCGCCATTGCCACTTCTATTACCAATGTTACAGGGTTTAGCCTTCTTGTATGTCTTCTAATCCTGTCCCTTTTTTAAATTTTTTCTTATAAAGGTCCTTTGATCTTCTTGCATCTTTCAACTAGCATGAATCATTATGCTTTCAATTCAGAAATTAAGGTTGCTTTCTCTTACGTTAAGGAGAGAGGAAGAAGATGTTCTTCAAGAATCCACTTCATCTATCCTGGAATTGAAGACAGGATATGATCAGGGGAAGGGAAAAAGAAAAAGAAAACAACCCTTTAAGGTCCTTGTCTAGTTTTGGACTAACCCCTAAATCTCATGTTTCATGTACAGAAATCTTAAATTTATCATTTAAACATATTTCTTTCCATACAAGCAAAGATTTTAATTTTTTTCTTCAATTTTCTACTTGTCTACTTGCATTTTCTCCAATATTTTTGATCCCTCATGTCTGTGAGTATACTTACAGTGCATTGCATAGTACTCTTCCCACCCACCTCTTTCATGGAATCAAAAATAAATTTAATCTTATCAAAAAAAAAAAAAAAACAAAATAGCGAGAAAAAAACTTTTATTGTCAAACCAAAAAGAAAAATATTTTTCATAGAGGAATATACGTGGCGTCCATGCTATGCATAGCAAGTTGGAAATTAAAATGTTTCAAATATGTATAAAAAAGTTATTTGTTTGTTGTTTTTAGACTGAAATTTATTAACATTAATGCATGAAGCAAGTGGGTTGTTGGGGTTTTAAAAGAGTAAATAGTTAATAAAACATGCATGTGTTCACTGTATTTGGACTTTTGTGTTCCAAGTGCTTTAATCACGAACAGAGACTTGCATGTTGACTACACTCATCCCACATAAATTCTCCTCTTTCCTTCTTCTTCTTCTTTCTAACGATATCCCTTTACCTACCTTCCCTTCTTCTTCTTCTTCTTCTTCTTCTTCTTCTTCTTCTTTTCTATTATAATTGTTTTGCTACGTTACTTGCCTCTTCGTTATTGGCAGAAGTCCTTCTTCCTTTCTTTGTATCAATTGTTCAATTTTATCCCATTGTTCAAAAACTTTTCAATCAGTACCCTGTTCTGTTCAATTTTGTCAAAACTATAACTTCTATAAGAGTGGCCCTCTTTAATTCATATCAGCAGTCTAATATAAAAAAACAAATTATGAATTGAATGATAATCAAACAAATTGGGGTGATATAGGCCAGTAAAGCATGAGCTCTTGCCTAAAGCTATGTATTATTACCATGTTAGAATGCCCTCTGTAATTAAAAATGATTTTGTTTTCCAATTTTCTTTCTTTATCAAGCTTGGTTTCACAATTATATTTGTGTTAACAAGCATAAATTGACCCGAGTTTGTAATTGGCAAACAGTCAGGAATGGCAGGTGGACTGGAAACTCTAGCTGGCCAAGCATATGGAGCTAAACAATATCAAAAGCTTGGAACCTATACTTACAGTGCAATCATCTCTCTAATAATCATGTGCCCTCCAATTTGTGTCTTGTGGATCTTCATGGGCAAACTACTACCTCTACTAGGCCAAGACACTTTAATCTCACAAGAAGCCTGCAGGTACTCAATGTGGCTAATCCCTGCATTATTTGGGGGTGCAGTTCTTAAGCCTTTGACTAGATATCTTCAGACACAAAGTGTGATTCTACCAATGCTCATAACCTCATCTTCTATATTATGTTTTCACACCATTTCATGCTGGATTCTTGTGTACAAACTGCAATTAGGACAAAAGGGTGCAGCTATAGCCTTCAGTTTATCAACTTGGTTGAATGTGATATTGCTAGGCCTGTATGTAAAGTTCTCCTCAGCATGTGAAAAAACTAGAGCTCCATTGTCAAGAGAAGCACTTTATGGTATCCGAGAATTCTTTCAGCTCGGTGTTCCTTCTGCTATTATGGTTTGGTAATTTCTTTTACCTTTTTCTATCATGAAAATGCAATTTTCGTTTCGTTTCGTTTTCCTAACTATAATACTATTACGCGATCATCACAGTCTTAAATGGTGGTCAATGGAGTTGCTGATTTTGCTTTCTGGTCTTTTCAAAAATCCAAAACTGGAGACTTCAGTGCTTTCTATATGGTATTTTTAATATTTATTTTGGCTCCTATCCATGTATTGACAAATTGGATACTTGTAAAGATTGAATTAAATATCATTATAACTCTAATTTCTCGTTAACATTTATTTTGCTTGATTTAGCCTCACAATCTCTACATTGCACTTCACTATACCATATGGATTTGGAGCTGCTGCAAGGTTTATAACCTTCCCTATTGAAAGCATATTCTTTAATTTAAAATAATGTATAGATTTCATATCAATCTGTTCATCCATATAGATTTCATGGCATTTTTGTAGCACACGAGTTTCGAATGAACTAGGAGCTGGGAATCCTCAATTAGCTAGGATGGCAGTTCTGGTTGTATTGTTTCTTGCTGGCACAGAGTCAGTCATTGTGAGCTCAGGACTCTTCCTTTCCCGGCAAGTTTTGGGATATGCTTACAGCAATGACAGGCAGGTTGTGCATTATATTTCAGTCATGACTCCCATGATTTGTCTCTCATTTATCATGGACAGCTTACAAGCTGTCCTTTCTGGTTAGTTTCTTATCCCAGTTTCATTTTTTATTTGGTTAATATATAAGCAAGAGCAGCCTCAAATATGTGTCATCCTTCGCATCAGGTGTGGCTAGAGGAAGTGGATGGCAGAAAATAGGGGCATATATCAATCTTGGTTCATTTTATCTGGTTGGACTTCCATTGGCTGCTGTGCTTGGTTTTTCAGCTCATTTAAGAGGAAAAGGCCTTTGGATTGGAATATTAGCTGGGTCCTTTGCGCAATCAGTTCTTCTTTCTATCGTTACTGCTTGTACAGATTGGAACAAACAGGTCCAATCTTTTTTTTTTCTTTCCTTCCCTTGTATATGTTTTCATGTGCTGTTCTATTAGAAGGCTCCATCAAGTGCAATGACAAATTGATGACCTTGTGTGCATACAGGTAGCAAAGGCAAGGGAAAGGGTATTTGAGAGAAGATCTTCAATGGAGGATGAGGGAAAATAGATTATAAGAATGTATATTTTGTTTAGAAATGTTCGTAGCATGATCCTTTGATAGTATGAAATTGCATTTAGCTCATTGCCTTGTTCTTTTTGTGCTTGTGAGCCAAAGTGGCAGGGGACTGCTATAACATTTTTAAAACATTGTAAATACATCATCTCTCTCTCTCTCTCTCTCTCTCTCTCTCTCTCTCTCTTTTCCGGAAGAAATACCATAGCTTTAAGTTTTTTTTTTCTTTACAGGTTTAAAATGTCTGATCTTGAATCTTTGTTTCAATGTCCATGTCATATGTCATGGGCTATTGTTTGTTGCTTAGGCTTGTATCTTTTACTTCTGTCTCTGGCAACATATATTTTGCTGCAGCTTTTTAATCTGATTGGTACGATCGGATCATTAAAATAGTATGTTAATTTATATTTTAAATAATTGTTATTTTAATATTAATTAATTAATTAATCTGCAGTGTTAATCATATTGTTCATACTAATAATTTAATTTAATGATAATTTTAAAAATTAAATAGGTTGATAAATCTAGATAACATAATTATTTATAATTTATGTTCATATTTGTTTAGACATAACGAAGATCTAAAGGATCAATGGGTGTCATTATTAATATTTTAACATAATTATACTAAATAATTAATACATCTAAATTATTTGTTGGCATAAAACAAGAAAAAACCATTGTTTACCAAACTTGTAATTTATTTTAAATTCAAGGGTCAAATTATAATTTTATAAAATTTAGAAACTAAATTGGAAATATTATAAATCAATTACCAAGCTGAAATTTATCATATTTAACCTCGTAATATATGTATAGAATATAAAATATGTTTCAAGAGTTAAATTGTATGTTTTCCAAAAAATAAGGATTAAACTATAATTTTTACAAATAAAAGATCAAACTTAAATTTCATCATCTTCAATCTCAGAAGTAATCTTAAATTTCAAAATACCCAACAAATATTAATACAACTATTTAAACCTTGATATACATAACACATCAATTAAATCAATTATATCTTAAATCATTATTTCTAACAATATTATTAACATTATATTTGTTTCTCGACAACATCACGAGAATCTAATAAAACAATTAAGGATGCACATGATAAAAAAAAAAACACCATGTGGACCTAATAAATAAAAAATAAAATTATGAAAAACAGTATTTTATGAAACTCAGTTAAAGTGTTTTTGAAGGAAAAAAATAAAAAATTATTAAATTTTTTTAAAAACACTTTTAAAACACAAAAAAATAAACAATATTTTACAAAACTTAATTAAAAAAATATAAAAAAACTACTACATAGAAACTAACATTTCGAACTTAACCTCTACAGTACACACACGTAGTTTTTACAATTATCAAACAATTTAATATGTTTTTTATACAACATATGTAAAATCAAGTGAAAACAAACGCACCTATTCATGTTGCGTGGTTGTGCCCAAGAATGTTTTTTTGTAAGATCTGAAATTAAAGATGCACTAAAGACACTTCACAAGTACTGTTTCCAGAATAAATAAATAAATTAAATGACAGTGCTGATTATTATATGAAATATTATTTGTCTTACGTGCGTGTATAAAACAGAATAAGTTAAATGTTTTATAAAGATAAAAAAGGGCTTCGAGTTTCATAATATTTTCATTACACTAACTATTAAAATTATTTTGATTGGCTCACATTAAAAAAAAATATTAGTAACAAATTAGATTTTTTTTATTGGTTAGCTACAAAATAGGAATGCCTAGAAAAAAACTTTATTTTTATTACATTCATAAATATAGATTTTTATTTTTATTGAGTTATTAACATCTCATTGAAAGCAAAAGAAGATATTAACCATTAAAGTGTCATTAATTCTTTAATATGCTTTTAAAACGTGTTTGAGAGTGTGGTTATGATTGTTTTTTAAAGTGTTTTTTATTCGAAAATGTATCAAAATAATATTTTTTATTTTTAAAAAATTATTTTTGATATCAGCGCATCAAAATGATCTAAAAACACCAGAAAATATTAATTTGAAGCAAAGAAAAAAATAATTTTTTTTTAAAAACTTCTAAAATGCAAAAACAAATAAGACCTAAATTATCTTGTTAAATAGTTTAAGCTGTGAGCCAGAATAAAAAAACAAAAAAGAAAAAGAACATGAAGGTATTTTTAACATGTTTTCTAGTACTAAGAAAAATATTAATTGTGAATTAAAATTTGATACTCCTGTTTAATAAAACAAATTAAAAATTATATATGTTAATAAATATTGAAAAAAGTTACTAACGCTGACTAAAAACAAAGGTAGAAAAATAACATTAACCAAATCACAAAACCACATGATGATTTTGGGGTCTTACATGAGAACGAAGAAGGGAAAATAAGAGAAGATCTTCGATGAAGAATGAGGGAGATTAGATTATAAGAACGTATATTTTTTTAAGCGATGTTCGTAGCTATGAAATTGCACTTAGCTCATTGCCTTGTTCCTTTTGTTCTCGTGAGACAGAGTGGCGGGGGGTTGCTGTAACGTTTTTCAAAACATTGTAAACACATCATTTTCTTTTTATTTGAGAAGAAATACCATAGCTTAACTGATACTAGTGTCCCTTTTCTCTAAAAAGTCTCAATTTCTAGCCTATTTTTTGTCAATTTCTAATTGTTCAATGTCAGTCCAACTGATCAAGCTCCGTTTAGAGGTTGAGTAGCTTAGCATGGATGCTTTCCTTTCAGTTTTAAAATGTCTGATCTTGAATCTGTGTGTGAATCTCTGTTGCCGGCAACCTATATTTTGCAGCAGCTCAATCATGTATGCGTTTCCATTTTCCAAGTTGCCTTTTCTTGGCCTCCTGGGCACCTGTAGCAATCTATCTTGCTTATGGAGAACAACATTATCTATGGCTCCTGTGATCTCATTGGTCTGATCCAGTCCACTATAATAACTTATCAAGTTGCAGTGATCCTTTATTGACGTAGCGGAACTCTAATAAAAAAAGGATCACCATCCCTTTTTTCTGATTTTGCTCGAGTCCATGAGCAGGAAATAAAACACTCGAATCAACGAGTAAAAGATTAATGTTTCTGAATGAAACTCTTATTCAATTAAATCAAGAGTGTCTTTCAACGAGAAGGGCAGCTTGTATTTATAAGCTGCCAATCCTAATCCTAATAAGAAAAGTACTCATAAAACTAAATAGCAAAACAGGAAAAGTCCTATTTTAGAGACCTAATTCAAAGTTCTGATTTGTAAGCAAATAATATTAGTATGCAGGAATCTTCAATAGGGGAATCCATGTGAAATAAGGAAAAAAGCAACAAGGGAGAACACGCTGCTTGCTCCCGTGTTATGTTTCCTTGCAGAATTAGGATACCAGTTAGCCTAGGATTTATTCATTAAGCTGTCCTACATCAGTCTCCCCTACTTGAAATGAACGCGCCCTCGAGTTGATCAGGTGAGAAGGACATTCATTGGGAGGATGATATTCGAATAGGTTAGCAACATTGAAGGTGGGAGATATGGTTATGTCTGCAGGGAGGTCCACCACATATGCATTATCGTTAATCTTCTGCAGAATCTAGAAAGGACCATGTTTCTTATCGTTCAGCTTGGTATACGTCCCTGGCATTCGCCCTTTGTGTAGATACACCATCACGAGATCTCCTACCTGAAAAATTTTAGCTCGCCGCTTGCGGTCTGCTGCGGCCTTGTACCTGGCATTAGATTTTTCTATGTTCGTCCACACCTCCTCCTAAATTGCTTTGATCCGGTCAGCCATATGCTCTACTGCGATGCTCATACCAAGAAGTTTGGGCAGAGGTGCCAAGTCTAATGCATGCCGTGGAGGTTGGCAGTAGACAATTTGAAATGGAGTTTTTCCAATGGACCTGTTTATCATGCTGTTATAGGCAAATTCAACCTGTGCCAACGTTAGATCCCATTGTTTAGGCTTCTCACCAGATAGATGATTAAATTTCCAAGAGTTCGGTTCATCACTTCCGTTTGGCCATCACTTTGAGGGTGACTTGTGCTGCTGAAGTTCAGAGATGTGTCAAATCGCTGCCATAAGGTTCTCCAAAAGTGATTTAAAAATTTTGTGTCCCGATCAGAAGTGATTGATTTGGGGACTCCGTGTAGACGAATGATTTCTTTGAAGAACAAGTTTGCGACATGCACGGCATTAGAAGTTTTTTTGCATGCGATAAAATGAGCCATTTTAGAGTATCTATCCACTACTACAAAAACAGAATCAACACTACGCTGGGTTCGTGGAAGTCCCAGGGTGAAGTCCAATGATAGATCTTCCCAAGGGGCTGCTGGAATGGGCAATGACATGTACAAACCTGTATTCTATGATTGCCCTTGGCTGCTTGGCATGTAGGACATCATTTGACATGGCTTCCGATGTCTCTGTTCAGTTGGGGCCAGTAATATCTTTTTTTTGCCAGGGCCACAGTTTTATCACCCCCAAGTGACCACCCAAACCGCCACCATGCAATTCGTAGATCAATTGTTCTCGCAATGAACTCCTAGGAATACAAAGCTGGTTGCCCCGAAATAAATACCCTTCTTGAATATGCATTCCTTTATGAGGGAACCCCTGCAGACACTGTGCCCAACTATTTCCAAAGTCTTCATCTTCGGCATACATCTCTTTAAGACAGTCAAAACTGATAATTTCAGCCCGCATGGTTAGAAGTAGTGATACTCTTCAGCTCAGAGCATCATCTACTTTATTAAGTTGCCTGACCTTATGTTTCAAGGTAAAAGTGAACCGTTGTATGAAAGACACCAAGCGTGCATGCATTCAATTCACACTATTCTGGTTGTTGATGAATTGTAGTGCATGATGATCGCCGAAGAGGATGAACTCCCTCTGTACTAGGAAGTGCTCCCACATCTTTAAAGCTCGAAACACAACATATAGTTCAAGTTCATATGTGGACCATTTCTAGCGAGTTGCACTGAGTTTTTCGCTATAGAATGCAATGAGTCTGCCTTCCTGTGATAGGACAACAACAATGCCCATAATAGATGTGTCACTCTCCACTTCAAATAATTTGTCAAAAACTGGCAATGCTAAAACTAGAGCAGAAGATAACTTTTTTTTAATCAGCGCGAAGCTTTGTTCTATTTCGGTTCCCTAATGAAATTTCCCCTTTTTCATGCATTCAGTGATTGGCGCAACGATCCGGATAAAATTTCTGACAAAGCGTCGGAAAAACGTTGCAAGTCCATGGAAGCTACGCACCTCGCTGACATTCTTTGGAGTAGGCCAATCCCGGATGGCTCGAATCTTTTCTTCATTGACCTTAATTCCATCAGTACTTACAACAAAACCCAAAAATAATAAACTGTTGGTCATGAATTTGCACTTCGTCAAGTTAACATACAACTTATTCTGCTGCAATACTGTCAGTACATTTCTCAAGTGTTCAGACTCACTTTGGCTGTAAATCAATATATCATCAAAGTACACCACCACAAATTTGCCAGTGAAGGGTTTAAGTACCTGATTCATTAGTCGCATGAAGGTACTAGGGGCGTTGGTTAGTCCAAAGGGCATTACTAACCATTCGTATAAACCCTCCTTTGTTTTAAAAGCAGTTTTCCATTCATCACCAGGTCGAATTCGAATATGATGGTACCCACTCCTTAAGTCAATCTTTGAAAAAGTTTTAGACCCTGACAACATGTCTAGCATATCCTCCAAGTGAGGAATGGGAAATCGATACTTAACTGTGATTTTGTTAATAGCCCGACTGTCTATGCACATGTGCCAATTACCATCTTTCTTTGGTACTAATAAGGCTGAGACTGCATAAGGGCTCATACTTTCCTGAACCAGCCCCTTTCTGATCAAATCTTCCACTTGTTCTTGTAGGCTCTGATTCTCTTTTGGACTTATCTGATAGTGTGGTCGATTTGGTAGACTAGCCCCTAGAGTCAAATTGATCTGGTGTTGAATATCGCGCATGGAAGGTAACCCATCCGGGAGTTTTGACGGTATGATTTCCTGAAATTCTGCTAGTAAGGGTTACAGTACCTGTGGGATGTTGGGAGGTTCGAACCCAATTCCTCCACCAATTACTACTGTAAAAATCTCTTTTAACTCCTTGGCCTCCTCCATAAATTTGTTTCCATTTACCAACAACACTGGCTTCTCTTTAGTCTTTGGTTTTACTGCAGAGAACTCCTCCCGTATGGAACCCAAAACAACCTTCTGTCCTCCTTTCATGAAGACACACACATTATCACATCCTTTATAGGTGGCATCCACGTCAAACTGCCATGGCCTGCCTAGAATCATATGGCAGGCATCCATCTCAGCAACATCACAAGTAATCTCATTTAAATAATTTTTCCTGATGGAGAACTGAATGCGGCAAATTTCAGTAACTTTTGCTTTTTGTAATGTTTTGAATATAAAGAGATAGGAAAAGGCTATAGAGCCCTTGAAGGTTTAGATGTAGGAATAAATGAATAAAGGGTATTGTAGTAATTCAACAAACTTGATAAATATAAATAGAAAGAAAAAA
>Ga0325411_1005904_pt1 | contig 13506 bp, 11 predicted proteins | sample PopdelMetagenome_13_FD_206181 | JGI IMG/M metagenome (GOLD analysis project Ga0325411, IMG submission 206181) | Populus deltoides microbial communities from Bellville, Georgia, United States - Xylem-PdIQD-R4 | ecosystem: Host-associated > Plants > Phyllosphere > Stem > Wood/Secondary xylem... | reverse complement strand
TATGTCTACTACGTTATAATATCATGTATACCATAAATGGAAGGAGCAACATTGGTGGACAGGAGCAAGCTTCGGCATCTCCAAGCAGTATTAATGGTGGTGCCCTTTATTGCTAGCACTAGTGTGTCTGTGTGTGTGTCTGTGAGAGTGAGAGAGAGAGAGAGAGAGAGAGAGAGAGAGAGAGAGAGAGAGAGAGATGTTAACAATAATTCCCAATAATTATCTTATCGCTAAAATGGCAGACATTTGTGTGCAATATGCTATGCTTAGAGTATAGAGATTTGGAGACTATTGTTTTTAATTTTCACTATATTTATACATATTTTATATGTTGTTTGATTTTATTAATATTCTTTACTTATTCTAAATTCTTAATGATTTGAATTATCAAAAATAAATAAATAAATAAATTTATACTTTATTTTTATCAAATAGATTTTTTAATATTAATTTAATAATATGATATTGGTATAAAAATAAAACGACAAGAAAAGACTTCATAAAGAAAATTATGACATATTTTATTTTATGCAAAACAAAAAAACATAAAAATTAAAAATTAAATAGAGAATATTAAAAAAACTCAAAATAAGAATATATATATAAAAAAAAATAACCTAAATACGCGTGGCTTTTGTCTAGGCGTATCTAGTCTCAAGTCCAAACCCACTTCATTAACTGAAGACGTGAAGTTCTGATCAAACTTTATACATACAAGATGCTTAAACATAGCATTCCGGAAAATTATATTATACAAAATTCTGGCCAAAATACTCTGCACGCACCACTATTTAATTTTTCTTTTTTAATTTGATGGTCAAACTTTTTTTTTCATGATTGCATTTTTTTTTAGGTTCAAATAAAAAAAAATTAAACCAAATTTGTTTATTAATGATAAAATTAAATGACAAATGATTAAAGTAGAAAAAACATCTCACAAATAACTAATAGTTTCAAAGTTCACATATAAAATTTAATTTAGTTCTCAGACTTTACAAATTATACTTATTAAACCCCTTAATATTTTTGCAATTCAATTTGATATAAAAATTTATTTTTTTATTTTTTATTCTCTGGTTTGAGAGAAGAGAGAGAGAAATCGCTGGATTTTGATGGTAAAGAGAGAAAACCAACATTGATTTCAGTTCTGACCATCAAAATAATCGATCTTTATATGCATAAGTTTTTTAATGTGGGCATAAGCTTTTTTATTTACATTTAATATCTTTTATGTAAAAAAAATTGTCAAAAAAACTTGCATGTTTAATTTTTTTAAAAAAATATTCGCTTGTAGCTAAACATGAATTAAGAGTCTGTTTGTTTTTGTATTTTAAAAGCCCTTTTAAAAAGTTTTAAATTTTTCTTTATTTCAAATTATTTTTTTTTGTATTTTTATATTATTTTAATGTACTAATATTAAAAATAATTTTTTAAAAATAAAAAATATTATTTTAATATATTTTTAAATATAAAATATTTAAAAAAACAAAAACTCAAAAAATACTAATCAGGATAGCTCACTAAATTATATCTTGAGTTTGTTTTCTAATAATTACAAATTTGAATTCTTTTATAATTACTAAAAGTTTATATCATCATTAACTTTAAAATTTAAAAGATTAGTGAAGATATATAAAAGTTATTTGGACACTTAAATTAATTAAAAACAAAAAAGGAAGATGGACAGAGACAAACCACCCAACAAAACGTTTATGAGCATGCAGTATATATAGGACTTGCTTACACGGCAGTATATATAAGACGCATATGCATATGTGACGTGCAGGAACAGTAAAATTCAACACATCAGCCATTCCAAGGAACCAAATACCACTAGAAAACCCACAGAAGCCTCGAATTCTGAAAACCCAGCTATCGAATAACCGGAGAAGCTTGTCTACCACTCATATGAGGTTCCATGAACACCAAAGCACGATCCGTTTATAAGAAACAATCAGAAACCGCCAAGCAGGCAAGAAAAGCTTGTGAATTGCACATTGTCAATTCCAATTCATTACTCAACATGGGAAAAGAAGAAAGGAATAAAACGATAAAGCTAAAGAAAGTGTTCTGTCATCGACCCCATCACTGCTAAGCGAGTCATGATAAACACCATCATCATCCGGAGAGTTCTATTATCCATACAAACAACCAAATGATTTTTTAAATACGTGACCTTTGACGCCCCAATAACCTTTTTTTTTCCCCACTGGATAGAGGCTTTAGTTGAGGACTTACGGTATTCAGTAGCAATATCACGAGGCACTGGAAACCCAAACCATGAACCTCTTCGGGAGTCGAATTTTGCGACCCAAAACATATGTATTCTCCTCGCCACTAGTCGTGAACTTAACATTGTCATCCTCTGGTTCACCAGTAGTATCCAAGAACTCATCACGTAGGACCTGGGAAGGGTTATTGTCAGCATCAAGAACCACAACTTTATGAACTGATTTGGTTGCGTTTTGTTGTGGTTTAGAAATAGCACTAGTCTGGGTTTTGCTTGTAGAAACAATTTGAGGAGGTTATGCTTGGGCTTCACTTGATATGGTACCCTGAATGGGCTGCACCGATGGAGCCTTATATGCACTAGAAGTTGACCCATTTATAGTAACGGACTCCCCCCGTTTATCAGCAGCTGCATGGGCCGAATGCTTCAGAAAACTAGATCGTGCATGGTAAACAGAATCCTTTCTTGAATTAGAATTAGGAGACTTCGCACTTCGCATGAATCCGCCATCATCCACTGCAACAGATGAGAGCACACCAAAGCGTGATCCCTGATTATTCTCCGAAACCTGTTTGGAAGATTTATCTCCATCAAACGAATTCTTCCTTGATTTGCGGCGTCGATTAGCAGGAGCATGAATCCAGGGGGGCAGGGCCCTAGGGCTCTATTCTCTCCTTCAACTCTAGGGTTACATATGGTTCAGTACTGAACATCCTCCCATGGCTAACACTAGCTCTACTATCCCCGACTTATCAGAATCTTTGAAAGGACAAAAAATACTGCCATGACCGACCCTACCACAAGAATAGCAAACCTGTGGTAAGAGACCTTTTGATCAACATCTCCTATCTTTATCTCTCTAAAACTGGTCTATCAAAGGTCAATATCCACCGCAACTCGTGCAAACTTGCCCCAGTTGATTTGTCTGGCTGTTATAATATATTTTAATAGTCCCAATCATATTCCCCATTGTACGAAGAATATTAACAGGACTCCTGACATGTTCTTTTTTTTTTAATGGAGCTCAAACTTGATATATAAGAATTTTTGGAAGTGGACTGCTGGAAGATCCGCTCATCTTATAAAAACTCAAGTGGGTTTCTTTAGTCCTGATTTTCTGTAAAAAAAAAAAAAAACTCTGTGAATCTATATATTAGTCCTAAAAGCTTTGAGACGATTGGTTGACACTGTTAATTTATAGGAGTTCATTAATTTACGCTACCCACACAAAGTTTAATCTATTGGCTTTGGTATTTCTTATAAGCTTTCTATAAAGGAGAGGCAAATTAGGAGACGTGAAGCTACCTGCTCTCTTTGACTATATTGTTCAGCCGGGGATAGATAGGAATTAAACAGCCGGAACCCTTTTTCCATCACTTGCGAAAAACTAAAGCTATTTAGTCTGAAAGACTAAAACTCTTTGCTCATTGTAAGAGATTACCAGCAAGAATAATCTTGGAGTGGCTAACACTTATATGCAAAATTGGAAGACTTTACATTACACTTTCAGCAAGCTCGCTTTAGCATTTATAATTGAGCTTCTCTAATTGTTGGACACATCTTCTACATATATATACATATATATATATATATATATATATATATATATATATATATATGTATGTATAGTTTGTCCATGCTTTTTTTTTTTTCCTCTTGTGAGATCTCGTGTCCCATTTCCCAAGTGTGGTCTCCGTGTGCCTCAGTTTTTATATAGAATTAGAATTCCTCTTTTATGCTAGGCTGCTGCCAGTCTTTTTAGCCAGATTAGTTTGCTGGTTTAGATTGAATTTTGAGCGAGCTTGCTTAATTAACATCTATTGGCTTCCTAATTGTTTGACCCATCTTTCACCAAAACTGACCGTTTTGGTGTTTGAGCCCTTCATTCTTATATATATATATATGGCTTTGGTTACTTATCTCCCATGGATATGAAACACTAGTTTCCAACACCTTATTATCTACAGTGTTGAAGTTGAATTGGTGTTCATACATTTATGATGTCCGAAAAGAGAGAAAAAGACAGATTAATTACATCAAGTTTGTAGAACCTCTAGTACTACTGTTAACAGTAGCCTCTTGGATGTTAAAACGAAGATTTTATCACGAAACTGTCAACTTCTAATTAGGTAATTTGCAACAATCTGGATATTAGCTGCCATTAATATTTGTACATCCTTTTGTAGACCATTTGTGTATTGTTGTGAGCTCCTCCTTCCTTTCCTGCCAACTACTATCGTTCTTTTTGTTCTTTTATTTCTTTCTAATTATGCATTCCAATTTTAGTGATCAATGGAATACGTTAATACATTTAAAAAAGTGGTAGTGGCACACAATTTAAAGGATAAGATATTTAAGTTTGTTTCTTTGTGCTATAATTCAATACAACAATACTATGATTTTTTTTGGCGTTGGACTCATGTGGTGATTAGTAAAGCTTAAATAAAGTAAGGTTTGCTTAAGATTTAATCAAAACTGAACTCGGTGCCATGCAAAAAATTGGTCCAAGGAATTCTAGTAGTTAATTAAATATAATTAATATAATGCATGCACGGGCTAAAATTCTTAAAATTTAGAAATGATATTGATAAGGTCATGTTTTATCACGAGGGCTTGAAAGTTGAGCTCGGACATAGGTTAAAATCATTAATCACCTAATTCTAACAATCTAACCCATTTTTTCATGGTTAAAGCATAGGTAAATCATCATTGTTACTTGTAGAAAATCCTTTTTTATCTATTTAGGGAATTTTTGATAATTAAATTAGAATCAGTTTAGGAAAAGTCAATTATCCCTTTGAATAAAACTTTTTCTATTAAGATAAAATTGTCATTGTTAAAGCAAAGAGAAAAAATTGAACTTGATGCGATCATCTTTGTTTCCTCCGTGTATAACCACCTGGGTGCTTCTCTTTCTTAATTATAGGGAAAAGATTGGCCTGTCCAATTAGGATAAAATATCTCTAATTTGCAGTCTTATTAGGAAAAAAAATCTTTAATCCATCAAGATAAAATATCTCTAATCTATCAGGAGGCGTATGGGCTCAACCTTGGTTTCACCTAAGGATGATGAGTCTGACAACTCACCAGACTTACATGCATCTAGACACAATGCTTCTCTGAGCCCAAGAATGATGGGTCTGACAACTCACCACACCCACAGACGTCTGGACTCAGCGCTTAGTTGTGTCTAGGAACAATAGGTCTAGCAACTCATCAGACCTACATGCACATGAGCTCAGTGCTTGGCTGAGCTTATGAATGATAGGTTTTAACCTTATCATAATTAGCCTTTTAGAGAGTAGTTTCAAACAAACAACCAAAAAGCCATAAATATTGATCCATCAGTAGTGACCCAAATCTTTTGGCATTATACACGAAGATTTTAAAAAGCCTTTACCCGTAGCAGGTGAGACATTTTTTATCTTTCCCATAAGATCTCTATGTGCCCCTCCTAGCATCGTTGGGATCCTTAAGTCCATGTGCTTCTTTCCATGGGTAGAAGGTTCATATTGGGGAACAAAACGACGACTAGCACTCAATGTAGCACTTGAGTAGCCTTCTCAAGATATGTGATGACACAAAAAGTTTTCATCCCACAATAAAGATGCAGGGTTTTTTTTATAACCCTAGTTGTTCTTACTGTTACCTTTCATTTACTTTTACTTTGTTTGATTTGTAAAAAAAAGAGAAAAAACTACTCTCGTAGAAAAGACCTCAAGCCATATCTTCCTTGACTCGGGAAAAACTTGTACGAATCATCCTTAATTTTTTTTAAAGGTCATTATTTTTCAACCAAAACTAATAGCGCCTAAAAATACATGGCCTAGTTCAAGAAAGAGAAGTTCTCCAGCTCTTAATGAGGAATTCAGGCTTCAGCCAAAACATGAAAAAAGAGACACTAAACATGGGTCCCTTAGATTAGGTCTCAGGGTTCAGAGAGGAGGTTTCATACTGGCATTGTCCTCTAGTGAAAAGGATAAAAAAATCCTCTCGTAGACGCCCATCTATTTCTCCTATTATAGGTGTTTAAGAGAGGGGGTGTTGTATGAGTCCTTCTCCTGTCCCCGTTAAGATCCTCAAGAGAGAGGAAGGTTGCTTTAAACCCCTAAGGATTACATCCCTAGTAATGCACTGCAGACATGAAAATCATGACTTGCCAATAACTTGGCAAGCACATTACCTAGATGTCTCTCCCTGATAAACGTATCAGTAAACTAACCCTGGGAACCTCTCGGGGTCTTTGTGAAATCTTCGCTCCTCTTTACATGTATAAGATGAGGTATTCCTTCCCTCTCAAAGGATTTGTAAGGGATGTGTTTAGCTACTACCAGCTGGGCTCGGGTCAGTTGCATCCCAATAAGTGGACACTCATGTCTGTTTTCAAAATAAATTGTAGAATGGTTGGGCTCGAGCCCACTATAAATTTCTTCAGGAGTTGCTACCAATTTATTTTTGACATCGATTGCGGCAATGATATATGTTGATTCTTCACGTTTTCTAATAAAAGCAACGATGCTATAAAGAACACGCTAACTGGGAAATCCAACTCTGCCAAGAATTGGAGGGGAAAATGGCTAGTCATAAGATATATTGAGATTATCAATCGCTAGAGAGGACTACAATAAATTTAGGGCTACTGCCAAAACCAACTATGAAGTTGACAAAATGTCCAAGGGATATTACCAGGTTATTTTGCAAGGTATAGAGTCATCCTGCCATGTTGTCTCTTTTTTTTTTATCATGATTCAATATCTAACATTTTTATATCCCTATAAGGTTGGTAGGTGGAGAAGAAGGAGAGGCGTCATAGGAGTCTTCTATTAATAGTTTGCTCGCGAGATCTTGATCTCAGGCTATTGGCAAAGATAAAGGTAAACAAAATAGGGAAGACTCATCTTTTCTTATTGAGGAATTCTTTTTCTTATCTTCATAAAGACACCATTGAAAACCCTCGTGGAAGCTAGGGGTCATAATCTTCTTTTATCCTAGGAAGAAAAGAGTCTGACCCCATCTACAGTTATCGCAAGTGTCATCACCCGCTTCAAAAAGAGAAGAGTTTATGCCCCAATAGCCAACCATCTCCAAGCGCTGCCTATAGAGGCCCCTGCGGTGATCTTTCCTTTGTCTTAACTTCCTATCTTATAAGCCGAGAAAATAGCAGTTGGGACCTCTACAAGAGCTAACACCGTGGAGTTGTAGGACGTCTTTATTGATCTATCTTTAAGTCGTAATCCATTTGATTTTCCAACTCTAATGGAAGAGAAGGGGCAACTGATGGAGGCTATGGTTTAAGGGAGAACATACCTCGAGGATGTTGTCCTCGAGGTTATAAGAACTCTAGAGAGGGTCATTACCATCCCATCGGACATCTTCACGATGTCTAACAAAAACTTTCATTGCTATTTGGCATTAACTAGCCAAATGGCTTTCAATGTAAGGCTAAAACCTCTAATTTTTAGTTTTTGTGGAGTTATTTATTCTTTTAACATTCTCTCTGGACAGGCCTTTATGATGTGTGCATATTCCCAGAGAAGTTAGGTGACCAAAATGAGCTATGTGAGGAGGGTCATGACTGTAAATAAGGAAAATCAAGCAGCCTTCAACCGTTTTTAAGAGGAAAAAAAACATTGTAAAGATTGAAGTGTGGAGCATCAAGGTGGCATATTCTAGACTAAATGACCAAACACAAGATATTTCCATCGAGGTGAGCTCTAGGAAGGAAGCACTTGAGGCTTCCTACAACTAGGTGGTTTCCCTAAGAGAAGGGCTCCTTCAAGCTAGGGACTCCTAAGTTAATTTACGAACTGAGCTTGTTTCCATAAGAGCTGAGCTCGCTGCTGCTAGGAAAGAGGACCAAGATCTCTAGGAAAAGATGGAGTTTTTAAGGGATTTCCCTCAAGCGAAGTTGGAGTCTTTGAAAGATTCTTCAAAGGAATTTCAGGAGTTTTCAAGGGCTTGATATTTTTTACCGAGACAATGAGAGACAAGATATTCTTGGCCATGTCCAACTTGTATTTCTTCAACCTTTCTAGAGGGATGTAAGTAGACTTTAATGCAGCCTTCCATCCGGTCTCAGTCATGGACTTTACAGACGTCTTCCTAGTAAGTGTTGCTATGGCTAAGTGGGTGAAGTATCTCGCTGAGAATCCTAGGCTAGATCTTTAAACCCTCCTCTCTTTCTATGTATGTATGTATGTATATACGTATTATTATTTTGTATACATCGCACTTTTATAATACAACTATTTGTTCTTTTGTTGATTTTCATGAATTTTAGTCCTTGTGCAGAGTTCTTATTTGAGTTAAACACCAACATTTAACAAGGTGTTTTTGTGTCCATCACCCATACTTAATAAAGTATTTTTAGGTCCAACGCCCATACTTAATGAAGCATTTCTAGGTATAGGTAATGAACGATCTAACCTTAACTAGATTAATAAAAGCTTTATCTTTTTAGAAACAAGAAGAGATGTCATTTGCAAATGTCCACCTATTATTTTGAGTGTATTCATTATGGACTGTTAAAAGCCTCCTGGTAGGGAGTGGTGTCGAATGATTTTAATTTAGGTTCTTATAAGGCTTTATAGGCATTGTTCCCAAGGGAACATAAAATTCTTTGTTTGAGCAACGTTCATCATGTATTTGAAGGAGGGTGCAATAGCACTAGGGAGAACATTTCAATCCCTTCCAGAATAAATTATATCATAGCACTAAGAAGATATTTGTTACTTTCAAAGTAAATATGTTATCTCATTAGGGAGAGTAAATTCATCTCATTTTTAAAAGATTTGATGCGGAGAGCATATTCATCCGCATTTCTGATGCAACGTCTATCCTAACATTAGGGAAAGGTGTGATCGCATTTGGGAGAACATGACAATCCCTTTTAAGGTAAACCATGTTGTAGCACTAGAGAGATTTTTGTTACTTCCAAAGTAATGTGTTATCACTCTAAGGAGAGTAAATTCATTCCATCTTTGGAATATTTGATTGAGAGAGTGTATCCATCCCAGTTGTTGATGCAATGTCTATCCCATCTTTAGAGAAATATATGATCACACTAGGAAAAACATGTCAATCCTTTCTAAGGTAAAATGTGTTGTAACACTAAGAAGACGTTCGTTACTTTCAAAGTAAATGTGTTATCATTTTAGGGAGAGTAAATTCATCCTATCTTTTGAATATTTGATAGGGAGAGCGTATCCATCCTAGTTGTTGATGCAATGTCTATCCCATTTTTGGAGAAAGATGTGATCGCACTAGGAAGAACATGACAATCCCTTCCAAGGTAAATTGTGTCATAACACTAGAAATACGTTTGTTACTTTCAAAGTAAATGTATTATCGCACTAAAAAGAGTAAATCCATCCCATCTTTGAAAGATTTGAGACCTAAATAGTAGAAAGCATTTGTTATTTTGAGCAATATAATTCATATACAAGAAACTTACATTTCTAGTCATTGACCACAATACATTTCTATATAGCTTTAGGGCCCTAAAGAGGAAAGGGAATTGTGTTTCTCCAATAAAGGTTTTTCGGGTAGTAGTCAAAAGAAATCTTCCCAGATAAACATAGTTCCTTCGTTTATTCATGTCATAACCCAATTTTTTACCATTTTAATTTTAATGTTAATTATTATTTTATTTATTGAAAAGGATAAAAAAATGATGATAAAAAATAATAATGATGAAAAAAGAAGTAAAATGAAATAAATAAAGAATGAATTAAAATTTGGGTTAAGGGCAACATGATTGGAAATTCTAGGGTTTAATTAAACTTTGAAATTAATCTAATTAAGCTTGGAATTAATTTAATTAATCCAATCAGGGTTTTAATTGGAGAATGGATAAGTTTTGAGACATAATTAAGTTTGGAATTAATTTAATTAATCCAATCAAGGTTTTAATTGGAGAATTGATAAGTTTTGAGACTTAATTAAGCTTGAAATTAATTTAATTCATCCAATCAAGGGTTTAATTGGAGAATTGATAGGTTTTGAGACTTAATTGGACTTGAATTTAGTTAAATTAATGAAATCAGGGACTTAATTGAACAAATAGCAAAGATTGGGGTTAATTGGGGGCAAAATTGCAACAGATTAAAGTTTAAGGATCAACTTGAAAATGGCGCAGAAATGTAAGGGTCCAATTATATTTTAACCAGGGGTTTGATTGCAAAATTAAAAGCATTACAAAGACCAAATTTGCAGCCAGCAAAACGGGGTCGTTTTGCAACGATTGTTCACCGTCTACTGTTCACCGTCTCTTTAGTCTGCAACGGCTCTGCCATTAAAGGCAGAGACGTTTCGTCCGTTGGCAGCTAACACAGACGTTTTCTTCATTGAAGGCGTCGGTTACGGAGCATTTAGGGTGGGGGGCAACTATTACCACCACCGAGGTTGTTGCTGGCTCTATAAAGGCTGAACAAAGGCGACCTCAAGGCAGGGGGGAAGAAGGCAAAACAGAGAGATAGAGAGGTTGGGAACGAAAGAAAAACTGGGAGAGACAGAGGATAGAAACCCATAAAACAGAGACCAATACAAGCAATAAACCCAGAAAACCAATATTAATATTCTCGTTTTCAATCGCCCCCTGCAAACCAAAAAAAAGAAGAACCCAAGCAGCAAATCGTGACCTTCATCGTCACAGAAACAAAAGGAAAACAGAAAGGGGAAGGTTATACACAGACAAGAGAAAAATCACGATGCCGCAAGCTTTCTCACAATCTCCAGAAGCAGAAAAACGAAGGACCCAAGCAGCAAGCCGTGACCTTCACCATCACCGAAACAAAAGGAAAACAGAAAGGGGAAGGTTATACGCAGACAAGAGCAAAATCACGGTGCCGCAAGCTTTCTCGCAATATCCAGAAGCAGGTAGACCGTTTTCATCCTCTTTTCATTCTTGTTTGAAATTGTGCAAATTGTAAAAATAATTAGGTGTATAACTTACTGCCTTGAAATGCACAAATAATAACAACTGTTAAGGCATCACCTCCGATTGCACGCGTGAATTTGTTTCACGCGTGCACCTTAATTAGCCCAGTCGGGCCACTGGCTTGGGCCGGCTGGGCTTAGCCCAGCCCATGTGGGTTGAGCTGGGCCCAGCCCAAAAAATTATAAAAATATATAAAAAAAATAGAAAAATATGTGTATGCATGAATAAAAAATAATATAAATCTACTAGTTTATTCACCAACGCCAGAGTCGGGAATAAAATACTGGTTTTAATTTATATTATTTTTAATTATAATATATTTTCTTATGTAGTACAAAAAAAATAATAAAAAATATATGTGCATGTATAAAATTTTTTATTGGTTTATTCACTGACGCCAGAGTCAGGAATAAAAACACTGATTTAATTTGTTTGTTTTGTTTATTTGTTTTTTTTATTGTACTACATAAGAATTAAAAAAATATGTGGACGCGTAATCAAATGATTTTAGCTTGTTTGTTTGTTCGCTAGCGTTAGAGTCAGGAACAAAAAAAATATTAATTTGAATTTATTTTATAGCTACGCAATAGTTACCAAAGCCAGAGTTGGAATTATCCGTAGCTGAATATTCACTGACGTCAGAGTCAGGAATATTGTGAATAAATCATCAGAACGTAGACCAATAAAGATTTAGCAATTTAAAACAAAAAATAGCAATGCAGTTTGCCTTAGGCAGAACGTTTAAGGGGTGATAATATCTTCCCTTTTACGTAACCAGTCCCGAACCATAGAATCTTTGTTGACCAGTTAGGGTTCCTAGTGACCATAATACTAGGTGGCGACTCCCCAAACAAGATATTTTCCCCTAAAAGAACATGATGCCAGAAATCTGTTCTTTTTCCATAATGATAGAATTATTTTGTAGGCCGCCGCAATGTCGAGAGCGACATAATGGCGACTCCACTGGGGACCAGGACTAAGTTTTGTTTTTTTGTTTTCTTTTATTGCTAAATATTTTATGTTTATTTTTATTTTTTATTTTATTTTATTTTATTTTGTTAGTGTTTATCAAGTTTTTGTTTTATTTATTTATTTATTGTTTATTATTATTTATTATGCATTTTTGTGTTTTTTTTTTTATTTTTGTTCTTTTTACTGCTTTAGCATGCATAATCATTCATATTTATCATGCATATATGTTAATACGAACGTCATTCAAACTCATTTCTTTTATATATATACGTGGGATATCAACTTTAAGATAAGTGGAGGAGTAACGGCACCCCAATGGCTTTAGCCTGGGTAAGGCTCGCGAAACTATCCAACTCTCGCATGATTTGTTTGCTCGATAGTGGTTGATATGCCAAACTGATTTTACTCAGGGCCTCTGTCTTCACGCTGCTTGTAAACCTCATATCAACCTTTCGAGGGCGATCACTGAGCATGCGAAAGACCTTTGAGACTAGATAGTCAAACTACCCAAATGCATTTAATGGTTAGAACATATTATTTAGGTGGGTCCCTGTATAATTCCACTGAGATAAGCATAACATTCAAGCATTTTCATTACAGGACTTTTGGGTGACATAATGACCATTATTCGGGAGGTAACCACTGTTGAGTATGGACTCGAATCTGAATCCTTGCAAATGACCGAGGGAGACTGCCCTAGACCAAATACCAGTGGGACACCGCTACTCAAAGATGTCAGGTGCATAATAAACGACACTAGCAGATTGTTTTCACTCACTAAGTATCAGATAGATGAAGCAGAATTTGCTATGAAGTATGGGAGGATTTTGCACCTTTTGAAGGTGCCAGTTTTGCCATCAGCTATAAAAGCCATGATACATTTTTGGGATCCTGATTACCGTCATTTTACTTTCTGAAATGTCGACATGACACCTACCATTGAAGAGTATAGTGTGTTAACTGAATTCCCTGAAGATGCCTACAAAGTGTACTTCCGCTAGAGAATTGACGACACCATGGATGAGCTTGCCAAACTGCTAGGGATTCCTCAGCTAATACCATATAGAGAGAAGGATAACTCTGGGGGTCTTAGATGGAAACGATTAGAGGAGTTGTTGGTTGCTAAAAAAGCTAACCCGGGTGCTAAATCAGAGAAACATAGAATATTGGCTTTGGGAATATTTGGTTTAGTTCTATGTCCCTCTACTACGGTAATTATCAGTTTGGAAGCTGCTAATATGTTTGTGGAATATGAAAAGACAAAGATCAACCCGTGTGCCGCAATTTTGGCTGAAACCTTCCTATCTCTTAGTCATTGCAAGAAAACGGGTAAAGGTTCCATGAGATGTTGTGTCTCTTTACTATT
>Ga0325411_1005897_pt1 | contig 13516 bp, 8 predicted proteins | sample PopdelMetagenome_13_FD_206181 | JGI IMG/M metagenome (GOLD analysis project Ga0325411, IMG submission 206181) | Populus deltoides microbial communities from Bellville, Georgia, United States - Xylem-PdIQD-R4 | ecosystem: Host-associated > Plants > Phyllosphere > Stem > Wood/Secondary xylem... | reverse complement strand
TTTTTCCACCTAAAATCCTGGTTGCTTCAGATAACGTTCGATACTTTAGTAATTTTTATGTTTTGTTTAATTATAATTTTTTTTAATTAGTTAAATATTTTTTTATATTAAAATACGTTTGATATTATAATAATAGTTACTTTTTAAAATATTTTTTCACTTTAAAATATATCAAAATAATTTTTTTATTTTTTAAAATTTATTTTTAACATCAGCATATCAAAATAATAAAAAAACATTAAAAATACCAAGGAAAAATCAAATTTTTGGCAAACATCATGGGTAGCCGTGTTGCTTAAAATTAATTTTTTTAATGTTTTTAAATTATTAATGTGAAAAATAAAAAATAAATTTATTTTGTAATTTATTGAACTTTTAAAAACCTTAGAACGAGCATTAAAATGGTTTAAAAGAGTCTTTGAAATTGACACTTTTGTTTTAAAAATTTAAAACTACTACATGAGCTTAATTGTTTTTTAATCAAAAGTAAGCTTACAATTTCATTAACCACGTAATAAACTTTTTATAGATGTCTTGTAAGCTTACAATAAATTGACTTGTGAGGTAGTAGATAAACCTTAACTTTGACTTTTTTCTAAAATCCTTGAAGCTACATTATTTGAAGTTTTTTTCTAAATTTTTTAAAACAGCAACATTTTAATAATAATAAGAAAATTGTTTCTGAACAATTATCAAAACGAGCATACCGCACTGTAATCGTAATAATTTATGATTACAGTACACCTACCCAACTTCCACTCAAAGCCCAGATCCACCCTCAACACGTGTCACCCAATCATCAGATTTCAGGTACCCGTGTTTATCACCCGCTCGTCAACCTAAGCTTCCTCCACAATCCCAACCTCTCGAAATCTCGTTGGCCTTGACAACCACTCTCTCACACTCTCTCTCTGTCAAAGTTTGTTTATTGAGAAAAAAGAGCGAAAGAGTAGAATCCAGGCAATCTTGGGTTAAGGTTAGGATTTCCATTTTTTTTTTCACAAAATCAAATCGATCATATTTTTCATCGGATCTCACCACCTAGATTTTACCGTCCTGTTGAACCCCTTTTTGTCGTTTTCTTTTCTCCAACGATGGTGATTTCACCTAGAAACCCCAATTCAATCATTTCGAAATCAATCGATTCTCTTAAAATCAATCTCGATATCTTTAATCGCTGTAAAAACTATTAGCTTAGGGTGTTTTTTTTTCTTCATTTTAACTGATGTGAGGATTTCATTTTGGTCAACTATTGTGTAAATACCCATCGGTTCGCACAGGTATACAGATATAATTTTAATTGGGGTTTCTTAGGGATTTGGCTGTGATTTTGATTGCGATTGATTTGGTGTCCAAATTTGGGGATATAATGATAATTGAGGAATTGAGTGGAGGTGAGTTGGAAAGAGGGGAGGAGGGGAAGGAATTGTGTGTAGGGAGTGCTAAGGAGGAGAGTGAAGGTGTTATTGTGTGGGATGCGAAGCGGGTTTTTATTGGAGTCGGAGCTCGGGCTTTGTTTTACCCGACTTTGCTTTATAATGTTGTTAGGAACAAGGTCCAGGCTGAGTTTCGCTGGTGGGATAGAGTCCATGAGGTATAATTTTACTGTTTCATGCTTGTATAGATGATTTTTTAAGCTGTTTTTGAAGTTATTTGTTTTCTTTCTTGGTCTAATATGGCTTGTGGATGACTTGTATGTGGGTTTTTTGCCTTTATGTGTGGAGAATGGTTTTGGGGTGTTCGAAGTTCGAAATTTGATTTGTTCTTGGTGTTTTTGTTTTATGTTATAGACCCTTGTAGGTGGGTGGGTGGATTTGACACACTTGCCACGTGTTTTGATGCCAATCAGCTTTTTTTTGGTTCTGTTTGTGTGGTAATTTCTGTTTTTGGTTGAGTTTTGATGTCTGTGTAGATTAAGTGAAGGAAGAACGAGTTTAGGATAGGAGATTGTGCTTCTAACATGAATAACATCTGTGAAGGAAGCAGTTGTCTTTAAGCAAGTAACGATATTTTGGGGAGTTTTTCATTCCCTTTTCTTTTGCTAACTTTATTCCCGCTCTCTTTTAACGTTTAAATTTCCAAGCACACTTGTTTCTGCTGTGCTTGTAAACTTACTAGGACACTGACCTGTTGATGGGAGTGAGGAGCCACTCCAATCTGGAACTTTTATCATTAGTTCTGCAAGCTTGTAAAATGTGAACTTGCATTAAGGTTTATTAAGAGCATTTTCTTTTGATATTCTTACTTGGTGAGCAAAGGTTGCAGCTTTTGCTCGTAGACCACCTGTGAACGTAGTATTCTATTTTTTTCTATCTCCTATTGTTTTTGCACGTGTGTCTGCAAATATTGCATGTCAGTAGTACATGGTGTATTAGCTCATATTCTCTGAGCTTAAGATTCTCTGAGCTGTCTGAAGACTTTTGCAGTATTGGGCCTTTATGTAATGAATTTCATATCAAGTGGCCTTCCCAATTTCTTTCGTTTTCTAATATATTTATTTGCAGTTTATATTGTTAGGTGCTGTTCCATTCCCTTCTGATGTTCCATGCCTGAAGGGGCTTGGTGTTGGTGGAGTGATAACACTAAACGAACCGTATGAGACTTTGGTACCAACTTCTTTATACCATGTAAGTGCTTTCACTCTCTCCCCTCACCCTTTCAGGTAGGAGTGTGTGTGTGTGAATAGTTCCTATTTTTATGAGCTGGTAAGATCAGCAGACAGCTGATTCATGTTACATGGATAGTCTGCACATGTACATCAAACAGTTGTCTGCTTTTGCAGTTTTCCACTTCATATTTTTGGCTGCATTGTCTACCCAGTGGTTGCGTTTAGTTTAATTGTTCTGTTTCTATATCTTGTCAATACGATCATTGTTTGACATTTATGTATATTAAATTCCATTTTTTGAAGTGCCTACCTTTGGAATTTACTTATGAAAAATATTGGCAGGCTTATGGCATTGACCATCTGGTGCTTCCTACAAGAGACTACTGCTTTGCTCCGTCCTTGAATGATATAAGCCAAGCTGTAGCATTCATTCATGGTGAGATTTAATTGTGTTTTGTGAAACACCAAAATATTTTACATGCAGGTGAAATTATTATTCCTGTGATTCTGATGTTGCTTATGTTTGTTTTTCCTTTGAAGAAAATGTATCATCTGGACAAACTACTTACGTTCATTGCAAAGCTGGCCGGGGACGCAGCACAACCATTGTTATATGCTACCTGGTCATTAATCCAATTTGAAATTCAACTTCTTATAGGTGTTTTTTTTCCTTGCACCTGCTCTAAAGTTTTGTTTTAATATGCAGGTGCACCACAAGCAGATGACACCTGAGGCTGCATATAAATATTTGAGGTCAATCCGACCAAGAGTGCTTCTAGCATCTGCTCAATGGAAGGTATGCTTAGGCTGGGCCTCATTTTCCCTGTGATTTAGTTTAAGAAGTTGTGAATTTCTTGTGTAAATTGTAGTTTTCCCCCTTGGATTTTACTAAACTTCGTGAAACTGAGTACAAAAGATTCTGACAGTTAGAACTGTCTGGCGTGCACTCTTTTATGAAATGTATTTTTTAGTCCTCCTAATTTACCATAACCAAGGAAACTAAGAGGAAAAATTGATGATATTTTTGCCTAGCTATTTTTTTATCCCAAAGCCTTGAAATACATTATGGAATTTCCTAGACATTTTCTAACAAGGTTCTTGCATGTCCTTGATTAGTTACTAGCTGTTGGTTGCAAATGCAGGCTGTTCAGGAATATTATCATCTAAAGGTGAACACTAGTGATCACAACATCAAAATGACTGATATAGTTTTGGGAACTCCAAAGCCAGCACTTTTGCAGGATCTGGTGCCTTTTGATGATGGCTGTGTAGTTGTTGTTACAGAAGCAGATCTTGATGGATACCAACCAAATCTTGAATCTGGGCCTGTGGGAAGTGAGATATGGGCTGATCTAAGTGTGGTCTGCCGTGTTCGAGTTGCCAGTCAGGCAGCTCTGGAAAGAATATCCTGCCTCTGGCTCCGCAGCCAGACTCACCAGAAGATTGTTGGGGAGCAATTAAACAGGAAGAACAGCTGCTCAATCATGGCAGATCACTTGGGAGCTATCAGTGTTGACATTCATGTGTATTGAATAGCTGCTGAAATTGCATACAAGTTTGACAAGGTCTTTTTCTTTTTTAAATTTCCCCGTATATAAAGTGAAATAATAATGTTCAATTAGGCAGGAAAGAACTTCGGTTCTTTTCTCACCCCTTATAAATCGAGTTGTTCTTTGTCTCAAGTCAAATGTAAGAAACACGAGCAAAATGCTCAATTTAATGATGGTGCAGTTCGTGGAAGAATATGCTTTCATGCTGTGGTGCAATTTGCACTCTGTTTTTGATGTTAAACCTGGACCAGTAAATTGTGAACTGGCTCACCGAGTCAGCCTCTTAGCCAAGGAAAGCATCAATTGGGGGACCATAACAGCCGGGACTAGCAAATGGCGAGCCAACGAGACACTCGTCTCTAATTAAAGACACGTGAATTTAGGCCAGGATGGAATCCTTGTAGAATTCAATACCAAATAGTTTTTTAGAAATTCGTTCTTGATGGGATGGGAATCAAGAGTGTTTTTAAGATTCTTTGTATAAAGGCTTTCGCAGGTTTAACAATTTCTGTTGAGAAGGGATTGTGTTAGGCAGCGCGGGACAACGCTGGAGTTGGATGTGGTCATGGAGTTTACATTTAGTTGTGATCATATCACTGTAGAGCCTCGAAATTGCTGAGGAGAAGGGCGAAACCAACACGAGTAGATTAGGAATGGCACAAGATTATAGCGGGCTTCAATTGGCTACTGAGCAGATTGGGAAAACATGGAATTAAATGATTGATTGGACATGTTTTTCGAGTTTGAATGACGTGTTAGAACAATTTTAACTCGCAAATGTTATTACTGCACTCATGTACAAATGTGTTTCACGGACGACCTGGATTTCATGCCCTTATGACTAGCAGATGCAGTAGTACACAAAATAGTGAATCTTAAAATGCCAATTATACCAACAGTTGCTGTGTAAAGTCGTAATTCCTGTTTTCATCATAACATTACATACCAAATCCCGGAGCTTCACGGAAGGGGGGGGATCCAAGGGATTTGATCAGAATTGCTTTGGTATAGCAAAGCTAAAGCAGAGGAGACTAATTTTTACTTAGCGGTGTTGATGAATCCCATCAACTGTCATGCACAAATTACTGTGGGTTTTCACATTCCATCCAATTCATAGATCAATCTGAATCATTCTCCTCAGCAAGACCTACTAGTTCCCTGAAAAAGTTTTTTACTGAAGATGGCCACTGATAAGATGATGATCCATCGAGTATCCTTTCATTTGATGTTTCGTCAATAAAGCGGCCCACAACTTGTTTTCTATGGTAGTTTTGTGTGATTGTCCGTGGATGTCCATGCGCCCTAGCATTACTGTACTTTTCTACTGAAGCTTCATCCACCAAGAAAGGCACAACATGCTTTTTCATATCACTCTCAGAGATTCCAAGATGACCTCCTGACACATTAACGAAATGAAGTCTTCCAGCCTCGTCTAAGGCCTTGAGACCAATCCAGTCCTCAGTGTAAAGCGCTGTCTGCGAGAAGATTAAAATAGAGGTTAAGATGGCTAAGCTCCTGCTCGAATATATTTTTCTTAACAGAGCAACTTATAATTCACAAGGGAAAAAAAATTAAAAATAGATCCAGGCAATTTGTGCTATTTCCTAAAAAAAAAAAAAATTCCAATCAAACACAGCGAGATTAGTATGGCCATGCATACCAAGTTGACAAATTTAACATGCAGAAATCTTCCAGAAAACAGATTTGGATTTGAAAATTTATTTCAAAACAGAGATTATACCTGATGTGCTGGGACAATTGGCTTGAAATCCCCATCTGGATAATATCCAAACCAAGAGGTCTCCTTAGGTATCAAAACATTGTCATTTTCAAACTGTTGAAATTCAAACAAAATATAGCAAAAGAAAAAAAGTGCAACAATTAGAATTGCACCAACTGTCAAAATAAAAAAATAAAATTGCCAAGAGGACCAAATGATGTTATGATAAGAAAAAAAAGGAAATTCTTCTCACCATAATAAGCACCAAATTCTGCAAGCTACTGAATCTTCCCTTGTAAGTTGTGTTCCTTTCCTCAGGAATTTCATTGTTAAGCTTTGGAAGAAAACTACATTTCTCCATGTAGTGTGGAATATCCTGGCAATTAAGAAATAATTCTCATATTAAGATGTTGAGCTATCATTGCCCAGTTAGTATAAAACACACAACAAAACCTATCTATAATGGCCACCCTTTTATAAGAGTAATTTGGTGACAACACACTCCAAGAAAAGAAAAAAAAATCCATAAACCAATAATGAATTGACCAAAGCAGGCTACAGATTTTTGTGGTATTACACAATCATACAGGTTTCTTGAAGAAATTGATTACAGAGAGATCCTGCAGTCAAAAGAACCTGTATAATAGGGCATCATGGTACTCACATTAGGAAATTTAAGATAGCCACTGGGAGCCAGGTGAGCCTGCAATTCCACATGTCAATATAACTTGTCAAACATTTTCAGGGATATTTGAATGAGATTGATATTTGAAAGCAGGAAAAAAAAAATTCTCTTAATTGGTCCTGCAAAAGTTAAAGAAAACAAAGAGACAGATGCATACCTGGACATAGTCGCTATAGATCTTGGACTTAATTAAGGCATCAGCAAGTTTGCAAAAAATGCCAGACTGCAGAACCATAGTCACTTTAAACATATTAATAAGAACCCAGAGAAAGAAACTAACAAGAAAGGAGTAAAGCACTCTTTATTATAGGTGCTTTCCAAGAGCCACGTTCAGAAGATCTAATATATATTAGTAAACCATAATGATACCTTCTTAATGTATGTCCAAGGTAAGGACGTCCAATCTTATTTTCTTCTCTCTACTGGATGTCAATTCCACACCTTTGTGGTTCAAGTCCATATTACTGTGTTTTTTACTCTGTATATTGTGCAAAAAACCCCATACCGCTGAGTTTCAGTACCATCTATAAACTTGATTTCTTACTGTTGCATTTCAACCTCGTATCTTTCCCCTTTTACTCTATAATTTTATTCATCAACCCACAACTCTATCTTCAGCACAACATCTTTGTAAGGATGTGGATCACTTGGTTAGAACTAAATGCTTAACCGAAACAACGCATTTTGGTTATTTGATATGGTTTTGATTTATAAACTATAGCCTACCCTTATGGACTGGTTTGATTTCGAAACTCCAAAACTGTAATAACCAATCGACATTTTGCTACAAAAAATTATAGATGGTATGGTAATTTGGTCTGAGATTACAAAAAAGAATTAACTTAATGGCGTTATCTTAAAGAGTAAGATGGTGAACTCATTCGGGCCTACTAATATAGACAAAACTTAAGAATCCATCATCATTTATAATGCAGACCACAACCACCTCTATATATTTTGATGTGAATACTCTCTCACATATAAGATCATAAGAAGCCTTCCCTCCATTTTTAAAGAGGATGCATGGCCTCCTCTTTTCTTATATGGTCAATATGGGTAACTAACATCACAAGTCCAGCATTGACCAAATAAGATACGAGTAGGCAGGCCTCTACTTTAAAAATAAAAGAACATCTCCTGTCAACTTGTACGTAGAGAAGCCTCAAATCAAGGGCAGGTTAGACAGATAAGAGACAATCTTCAATAAAAGGCATTCCATTCATGTTTTATCTACTAGTATGAACAACACAAGCATGTGTTCATGCTTGGAAAGTACAGCATGCTTCAAGTGTTAATTGATTTGATTAAAAGTTTTGGATTTCATTCAGTCCAGAAAACAAAATAAATCCATGACCAAACTTAAGTTCTTTGGTTGGTTTATTTTGGTTGATGTGAATACTCTCTCACATATAAGATCATAAGAAGCCTTCCCTCAATTTTTAAAGAGGATGCAAGGCCTCCCCCTTTCTTATATGGTCAATATGGGTGACAAACTTCACATGTCATGCATTGACCAAATAAGACAAGAGGAGGCAAGCCTCCACTTTAAAAATGAAAGAAGACCTCCTGTCAGCTTATGTGTGGAGAAGCCTCAAATCAAAGGCAGGTTAGACGGATAAGAGACAATCTTTAATAACAGTCATTCCCTTAATGTTTTATATACTAGTATGAACAACACAAGCGTGGGTTCATGTTTGGAAAGTACAGCATGCTTCAAGTGTTAATTGATTTGATTAAAAGTTTTGGATTTCAATCAGTCCAGAAAACAAAATAAATCCATGATCAAACTTAAGTTCTTTGGTTGGTTTATTTTGGTACTCACTTAGATGAAACTGTTCATTACCATTTATAAGGAAACCATATTTTTCAGTTCTCTTGTGAAATTCCCCAAAAATCAACCAAACAAAACAACTAAACACCCAGGACTCCTCTGTTCTTTAAATCTATATCTCTATGCATTAAGTATGAACCTCTATACCTCAAATTCAACCTCTGAATCTCAACTTCATAAATTTGTGCTTCAACACCATGCCATTTGTGAGTTACTTTTGTGAGTTACTATATATAAAAAAAACCTTGCAAGTTGCGATTTAATCTTCTGTTAGTGTGAAACTTTAGATCTCCTATCTATGAAAATGAATACCTACAAGTATTTAAGTCAGAAGGACCTTTTAATTTTCAATAGCAGAGGATAGTGTCCCATCACCATGCACTCTTCCTACCAACTACCAAATAGAAGGCCAACAGCCAAGCTTTTTAAAAAAAGATTTTTGCATAAATTTGACTTTGTCTGATTAGAAAGTTTAATGATATTTTATAATGACAGAGTTTTTCCACCATGCAAGTCAATTTTATATACAGTTAAGGTGGTGGGTATTTGCAGCTTGAAACAAGGCCATGCACTACATGTTTTTCATCATAAGAATTGAAGATGTAACATGCAATTTGAAGCAAGGGCATTTGCTGAACCTGCTTCCACTTTCCATCTCAAACATAGTATAGATAATTTAAAGGGCTTTTATGAATTTTTCAGCGGTTTTAAAGCTGACTGTCAAAAGTATTTTTCCCCATTAAGCCCTGCTAAGGCATTTCTAAGCATTCGCTTAGAAATCTAGATGAAGTACAAATAAAGCTAAACCATGAAAGTGCTTACCCCACAAAGAGGAACAGAGGCAGTCCCGGCATGTGGTCCCCCTAAAGAAATGAAATTCTTAACCTGTTTGGAGAAAGACAAGTTATTTGTTATTCAAAAATGTATTTTTACAAAATACTTTCAGAATGTTATGTAGAAAATTGATCTGTCGAAGTATTGATCACCCTAACACAATACTTCTCTGTGCAGTAATAAAAGGAACTATGGAAGACAGCAATAGTATTTCCAAAGGGGAGAGTTAAAGGAGTTCAGATAGAGGTTGTGCTTACAGGAGGTCCACCATCACAAAACTCTACCACACCTCGACCAATTAAGTTGCCCTGTTAAACCAAAGGGGAAAGGAAAAGAAAAGGAATGAGAACCTTACATGAAGTTGTCTAACCATCAAAATCAGGTATAAAAGCCATAATTTTTTATAGCTGCAACGAAGTCTAAATTGTTAAATTTAATACATGCAGATTAGACAGCCATTCTTCTGGACTTTATTATGTATTTATTCATCCATTTTCCTGGAAAATACCATAAACATCCTTCTTCCTAAAAAAAAAATTGTATGAGATTGGCACAAATAAACTATTGCAACAACAAACTGCCATATCCTCCCAAGTTATGGACCTTATAGTAACATCACCTCAATACAGTTCCACAAGAAGCTCAAATAAGTTGGCCAGTAGCTGAAATTAGCTATCCATTTCACTCATTACAAGAACAACTATAAATGCAAACCATTCTGGACAAGTAGAAAAACTTGTGATGTCTCAACAGAAAGCTTCAACACGATTTATTGGACAGAGCATTCAGTTTTAATGTAAACTATTGCAGGTTAAAGTCAAATAAATTCTGGAGCAACAGATGGCATGAAGCAAATGGTTAAAACTGATGCTGTTGAAACTTGACAGGTGGCACAATCTTGTGGAGTTGGCTAGCTAGAAGGTATTAGTTAGTTTTGGCAGGGGTGTTATTTGATGTTGTAGCAAAATTGGACTAATGCCTACAAATATGCGCGTCACTTAAATAGAATGTTCAGTCAAGGATATACAATTCGCACTCTCTCGCTCTCTAGTTCTATCTTCTCCTTCTCTCTCTTGCCTGACTGTAATTTCTTCATCCCTTCCTTTTCTCATATCCTTTGCTCTTAAAAAAATCAGTACCACATCATAAACAGATGATGGAATTGAGAATAACTAGAAGAATGAGATGAGAAAGATGAAGGCATTGAGGGAATTTATGTGATTCAAACTGCATGTGCTAAAGGAATAAGAGGGAGGTCAGCTTCTTGGCACTTGGCTCCTTGGATCTCTGCCCCACCAAAAAAGAGAGAAGTCCCAGTATCATAACTTTTTAAGTAGAGAATATATTAACTATCTGATAGGGAAAAATGTATGACAAGTTCCATTCGTATAAATTTACTTATGTTGAAATGAAAGATTGATGTTGCATCCAGCATTTACAATCAAAGAGACCAGCACTGATTCTTTCATTTTAGTCAACAATCCAAAGGAGAGCCTTTCTCTTAGATAAACACAACCTCTTTCTAGAGAAACATGGAATGGCGTTACTAGATCCTGCCATGGACTTTGCACAACTGACAAGTTTACTTAAGAGGCAATGGGATGCATTAATAAATTCATACAAAATGAATATTTTCCATGAGAGGGTTGCATAACCCCGTGCCTTGGGTCACGTGTACTGACTTGTGAAGTTACTTAGATGAAGAGATGATATTGATTTCTTTCTCTCTCTTTCTTTAGGTAACCTTCATATCGATAGTTGGATATCAAAGATGGGGAGACCTTAGTACCTTGTATATATTTAATACACATGTGTGCACTCATTCATATACATGTGCACTCCACTCTCAATATCATGTTCTGACTTGGGATTAAAATGCAAATGATTTGCCTTTACAGCTTTGTAAGACTGTTCATGATCACAATCTTATTACCAGTTTCCAACAGGATGAAACAGTAATCAGGCCATGTAAGAAAAAGGATCAATAGATCTAAGGGTATGCTGAAATAAAACAAGTTACCATTTTAACTTTGTAAACAAAATAAACATCGACAGAGAGGATGCATTAAAACAAATATGTGCAACGTGGAAATATACAATAACTATAAATTACCTGGGAAAGACCAACTATGCTATAGCCCTTGCTCAGTTCTTTCATTTTTTTGACCTGTAGGCATAACAACAAATTGATATGGTCAAACGAGCATTAAAAGATAAAACAAAAAAGTTAACCATAATTACCCACAGAGCTCTCCCACCTTGTCACAAACAATTTCTGTCTGCAAACATGATACATATCAAATTGTAAGAGGGTGAGAAATGCTAAATCAAAATGATAGGCTAGGTAGTATTTTCACTAAGTTTACCTGTTCCCCAAGAGGCATAAACCAGGAATCCCATGTTCCATCCCCGATTTCTCTGCACAAAGGAAAGCAATTGATGTAATGGAACCACATTTGGAAAAAAAAATTAACAGGACAAATTCATTTATGAGGTCCACATTAGTGCTCATGATATATATAAGAATAAAATGAAAAGAGAGAGAGAGAGAGATTAAAATTCTTAAGGCTTGCCTAGGAAGATATTGAAACTCATATTTTAGCACACTGAAGCTTAAAAAATTTGTTAGGTTAATCGTAGTAAAAACGCTTTACATAAGAATTTTGCATGATCACATTCTCTGTGAACACTTCAATAAAATCCAATGTTTAAATAGCAGGCAACGATTTAGACAAGTAGAAAATACATATTAGGATGATTTAAATGCCACAAAGACAGGAAAGTAGATAACCATACAAGCAATAGCCTGGAGAACCAGAAAAGTTTGTCAGTTCCTCAGTGAACTGTTTTACTCCTCGATTCTTGCATTGATCTCCAATACCTGCCATAAAAGGAAGAACAGAATAAAAGAAAGAATCGCAAAAGCACAAAAATATAAAAGCAAATAGAATGTAATGGAACTATAGTATCCACAATTACGTTCCATGGTTCGACAAAATTTAAGACGCTAAGGGGAAAAAAATCTGAATGAAACAAAAGCATTCATCTAATTTTAGATTCTGCACTATGAAACAGTTTGTTCGTCTAAAATCTGCAAAACATCCAAATATTTCTAAATATTATGTATTTTATATTCTAGACAAGCTTTGCGCAATATTCTAGACAGAATTTAACCTCCAATACACAACATATTCACATGCATATCATGATTTTTCATGCTATGCAAACGAAGGATAAGTTCATTTTTAAAATTCTCCCTATTAAATAAAATAAAAGAGTATGCAAGAGCAAATTAAGTTGCTAAGAAACAATTCAACTTCTAAATCTTCAGGCTATATTCTCCATTATCCTCCACCTAATCTGCAGCTTATTTTAAATACCCACAGAAAGTTCATCTTTTTTTTTTCTTTCAAATTCTTCATAAAACACATTAAATAGAAACCGTGTTGTTGTTTAGGCATCATATCTAAACACAAATTTAATGCCACTGCTCAAGGCCAATTGCCAAACCCAGTAATAACATCACGCTATAACTATCTTCTCATTCATAAAAAAGAAAATCTTCTCATAAACAAAACAGTACAATTCACTTTAATAGTAAACTACAGAGAAGCACAACAATATAGACAAATCCAGATTCCAAAGAATTCCATAATCAGCTTTTATCTGACTAAATCCACACATCCAGAAAGAGAAAAGTGCCAAGTAATTGAACAGATCAGTAAAAAAAAATCAAATAAAAAAAAGGCATAAACTTTGGAAGAGAAAAGGAGATGATTACCATGAAGGACTATAAAGGGTAAGGAATTTGCAACTGGGTCGATTACAAAAATAAAAACAACGAAGAGAAAGGCAAAATAAGGGAAGAGAAAAGCCATGATTGGGATTTTGTGTTCGTGATGGTAGTAACACGTTTCTTTTCTTTCTTTTTTTCTAGCAGAGAAAAGAGGAGAAGAAAATGGTGCGTTAGATTTTTGAGCTAGAAATTATAGGAGAAGCAGGAAAAAACAGTGTGAATACTGAAAGCGTACCGTTTTTTTCAACTAATTATTTTGCAATCGTACGTGAAAAGATGCCATTTTTTTCAACTCATTATCTGCTAGCTGGTGACACTCATGTGGGCAGCAGTCTTATAAATGCTTCTTGGTGTGAAATCGAAAAAATATATTACAAATAATTGCCTAATTGGTAATATTAATTTTCATGTTATTTATTTGGCATACTTATCTTGTCGAGAGCAATTAGCAAGAATTATGGTTACCTGCCACTCTTCCTTCCATGCTATGTT
>Ga0325411_1005896_pt1 | contig 13517 bp, 18 predicted proteins | sample PopdelMetagenome_13_FD_206181 | JGI IMG/M metagenome (GOLD analysis project Ga0325411, IMG submission 206181) | Populus deltoides microbial communities from Bellville, Georgia, United States - Xylem-PdIQD-R4 | ecosystem: Host-associated > Plants > Phyllosphere > Stem > Wood/Secondary xylem... | reverse complement strand
GTTATGTGTAGGATTCTGCTGGATTCAAAGATGAATTATGGTGTCAGCAGCGAATGAGTTCTCGCTGCGAAATGTGTTGTTGGCAGCGAATCGTGTTGTTGGCAGCGAATCAGTTTCGCTGCCTAATTGTGTTGTCAGCAGTGAATCAATATTTGCTGCTGAATTGTGTTGTCTACAGCGAATGCGTTTTCACTGTTGAATCGTGTTGTCAGCAGCGAATCAATATTCGCTGTCATTCGCTGCTGAATTGTGTTGTCTGTAGCGAATGAGTTTTCATTGTCGGATAGAGTTGCCTGCAACGAATCAATTTTCGCTGCCGAATCGTGTTGCTTGTAGTGAATGCGTTTTTGCTGCCGAATTGTGTTGCTTGCAGCGAATCAATTTTCGCTACCGAATCGTGTTGCCTGCAGCGAATCAGTTTTCGCTGTCGAAATTGATTTATCTGCAGCAAACTCGTGTTCGCTGTCGAATTGTGTTGTGTACAGTGACTAAGTTTTTGTTGCCAAATTGTGTTGTCGGCAGCGAATCAGTTTTGCTGTCGAATTGTGTTACCTGCAGCAAATCAGTTTTCACTGTTGAAATTGTGTTATCTACAGCAAACTCGTGTTCGCTGCCAAATTGTGTTGTCTGCAGCGACTGAGTTTTTGTTGTTGAATTGTGTTGCCTGCAACAAATTAGTTTTCGTTGCCGAATAGTGGTGTCTGCAGCGAATCATGTTTCGCTGCTGAATGGTGTTGCCTGCAGCGAATCAATTTTCACTGCCGAATCGTGTTGCTTGCAGCGAACTAGTTTTCGCTACCGAAACTGTGTTGTCTGTAGCGAACTAGTGTTCGCTGCCAAAACTGTGTTGTCTGCAGCGAATGAGTTTTCACTGCCGAATCGTATTGTCAGCAGCGAATTAGTGTTTGCTGCTGAATTGTATTATCTGTAGCGAATGAGTTTCCATTGTCTGATAGTGTTGCCTGTAGCGAATCAATTTTCGCTGCCGAATTGTGTTGGCTGCAGCGAATGAGTTTTCGCTGCCGAATGAGATTTTGCAGTTGAAACTGTGTTGTCTGCAGCGAATCAGCGTTTGCTGTTGAATTGTGTTGTCTGTAGCGGAATAATGTTCGCTGCCGAAAGTGTGTTGTCTGCAGCGAATCAGCGTTTGCTGTTGAATTGTGTTGTCTGTAGCGGAATAATGTTCGCTGCCGAAAGTGTGTTGTCTGCAGCGAATCAACGTTCATTGTTGAAGTTATGTTGTCTACAGCAGACTGGTGTTCGCTGCTGAAAGTGTGTTGTCTGCAGCGAATCAACGTTCACTGCTGAAGTTATGTTGTATACAGCAGACTAATGTTCACTGCCAAAAGTGTGTTGTTCGTTGTCTGCAGCGAATTAGCGTTTATTGCCGAAGTTATGTTGTCTGCAGGGAACTAGTGTTCGCTATCGAAAGTGTGTTGTCTGCAGCAAATTAGCGCTCGCTGCTGAAATTGTGCTGTCAGCGGCGAACTAGTGTTCGCTGCTGAAATTGTGCTGTCTGCAGCCAAATAGTATTTGCTGCCGAAATTGTGTTGTCCGCAACGAACTCGTGTTCGTTGCTGAAAGTGCGTTGTCTGTAGCGAATCAGCGTTCGCTGCCGAAGTCTTGTTGCCTGCAGCGAAACAGTTTTCGCTGCCAAATTGGGTGGCTAGCAGCGAATTTGTTCCACTGCTAATTTTCTACAATAGATTCCCCGGGCATAAATGACTTAAGTGCTTGTAACAATTTCATTTTATAATGGGATTTTATGATGGGGTAAAATGTGGAACACTTGAATGTGAACATATGGACTCTTGAAATAAGTGTGGTGATAAATGTGATTTAAGGATGCAAATGTACTGATTTGTGGCCATTGATGTCTTAAGTGGTGTGGCCGAGATTGGACCATCATCAAGACAAGGACAATCTGCAGGTGGAGCAGGTAAGTGGTTTCCATATTTTTCTCATATGATGTTTATGTTTTGAAATGATTTACTTATGGTGATATTTTAGTAATTCCTTGTTGAATGATGAAACGATAATGAAGTGTTTGATTGAGTTCGTGATGATTGTCAAAATGACTCTGAAATGTCGATGAGTTCTTGATGAATGTTGAAACAATGACAAAAATGTTAATTTTCTGAAATGACCTGTTTGAGGTGGATATACTATTGTGTTGTGATGAAGATTAAACCGACTATAAGATGTGGATTAGGCTATTATGAATTTGGGCTGCTAATGAAATGTAATATGAGTAGTACGAAGGATCTACTATTGTATTTTATTGAATGAATTTGTGATGAATTGTTGTATGAGTATTATGGAGGATCTACTGTTGCATTTTATTGAATGTAATTCTGACGAATGGTTGTATGAATATTACGAATGATCTACCGTTTTATTATATTGAATGTAATTGTGATGAATGATTGTATGAGTATTATGAAAGATGTATCATTTTATTATATTGAATGTAATTGTTACGCATGGTCGTATAAGTATTACGAAGGATCTACCGTTGTAATTATATTAAATAAAATTGTCACAAATGGTTGTAGGAGTACTACGAAGATCTATTGTTGTATTATACTAAATGTTAATTATCACGAATAGTCGTATGAGTATTATGAGGGATCTATTGTTGTAATGTATTGAACATTAACTTTCATAAATGGTTGGATGAGTAATATGAAGGGTGTATTGTTGTGTTATATTGAATGTTAAACTGTTATGGAATGTTTGTTTGTGTATTACAAAGGACGTATTATCTTGTTACTAAATGTTAAACTATTATGGAATGCACGTACAAGTATCACGAAGGGTCTGCTAATATGTTGCAGTGAAAGTCAAGTTGTTGTGAATCGTATGAATGAGCAATTCAAGGGATGATTGCGATAAATGATTGATTAGCTACGGCTAATGGCATCCGAATGGATGACCGGGATAAATGATTGATTAGCTTCAGCTAATGGCATCCGAATGGATGACCGGGATAAATGATTGATTAGCTTCGCTAATGGCATCCAAACGGATGACCGGGATAAATGATTGATTAGCTACGGCTAATGGCATCCTAAGTGGATGACCGGAACATATGATTGATTAGCCTCGGCTAATGGCATTCAAAGTGGATGACCAGGATGAATAAGTGATTAACCTTGGCTAATGGCATCCTAAATGGATGACCAGAAAGAATAAATGACTAACATCGACTAATAGCATCCTAAGTGGATGACCGGGATGAACAAATGATTAGCTACGGCTAATGGCATCCATAGTGGATGACCAGGATGGATAAATGATTAGCTTCGGCTAATGGCATCCTAAGTGGATGACCAGGATGACCAAATGATTTGTTTCGGCTAGGGGTGAGCATTTTCGGTTCGATTCGGGTTTTATCTAAAAAAACTAACCAAAATAAAATTTTGAAAAACTGAAAAATTCAAACCGGAACCGGTTCAAACCGACCGGTTTCGATTCGGTTTTTTAACATAAAACCGGAAAACCTATTTTTTCCTTCAAGCTTCACTATAAGCTATCATTCAAGCAAGAGTTTATCGACAAAAATAAACAGAAACATCTCAAAGCACTATATTAATTTTCAATATAATCGAATTATGAACATAAAGTATTTAAAAAAGAAATCAACAATAAAAAAAGTTACAATCACAACCAAAAGCAGGGGAATTCAGGCTATAGTTAGATCTAGCAGAACACATCAATATGCAGAAACTTGCATTTGCTCAAGCCATGGGCACTCATCTCCTTCTCTTTATAATAAGTATTTAGTGCCTAAAGAAAAGGCCTGAATTGGGAGGTGAAAGAGCTTATGGAGTCGAAGAAATCTTGCAGGTAGGACTATGATCTTGTCTCCTTCTTATCATTGTCTTTCTTATAAGCAGCAGGGAACCTCTCACTAGCCATACCTTTAGTTACCGTTGCAGATCTATACATGAAGGTAAAAGTGTGAAATGTGAATTGTGAGGGAGCGGCTTAGGAGCAAGGAGAAGGACAGCTGAAGTCTAGTGGGTTAAGAATAAGCGCGCATTTTTTTGTATTTATAGTACCCCTCAACTGAACCGGGTTCGGTTCGGTTGGGGTTTTGTCGGTTTCAGGTTTCTGAAACTGAAACTGAACCGAAATTTTTTTCAAAAATTTTAATCAGTTTTTTTTTACGGTTCAGTTTTTTTGGTTATTTTTTTCTCAATTTTCTTAGTTTTATCGGTTTCTCAATTTTTTTGCTCACCCCTAGCTTCGGCTAATGGCATCCTAAGTGGATGACTGAGATTGATAAATAATTAGCTTCGGCTAATGGCATCCTAAGTGGATGACGGAGATGACCAAATGATTAGCTTTGGCTAATGGTATCCTAAGTGGACTGTCGAATTTGGGAGTTATGAGTTAGTTTCAAGAGTTAATGTGTTCATTGGGTACTATGTTCTGTATTGGCATAGGAAAGAGCTATGATTGTTATGCTTTAAATAGATAATAATATTAGTTCGGCTAATAGTATTCGAGATGGATGATCGGGTTTGAGTATTGTACTTAGCCTCAGTAATTGGTGAATTATTAACGGTAGTACTTATATAAGTAAGGAGAAATGATAGAATTATGCTCTTTTGGTCCAGGAATGAAGTGTAACGCTAATATTGTTTTATTATGTTTCTTTAAATTGCCTATAATGCTTGAACTTATCTTATGATGTAACAGGGACATCATACTAGCATGGTGCATAGGGAAATCCGTTTCACAACTCACACATTTTGAAAAGAACTATATATTCACATGTTATGAGTGATATGAGTTCTATATGAACAGACGTGTTAATCATTAAATTAGTCGTTCGACCCCTTTTGTAAAGTCTAGTAATGAAAAATTGAAATGGAATATGGATGTGAATGTGCGAACAAGTTGATATGATGTGTATGAATATACATATGAGGTATTCATCTAATAAGGATGTCGTGTTGTGAAATTACATGAGGTCAGAATAATAAAAGTACTAGTTGTGTAACTTGTTGTTCGACATTCTTGTATGATCTCGTGATGTTAATGAGACTAGAAGAAGAATATAAATTTATGAGTATGTCAATATGATGTAAAGTAAACCTATGAGTATGGAAATATAATATTATGGGCACATGTATTAAGAATCCATTTTATGGAAATGTTGATTTACGTTATCCTACGTAGATTGTGCCTTGTTAATGAACAAAATGCAATAATAAATCTGAAGAATGATATGGTGAAAAACATCCTGAAACCGGATGAAAAAAAAATTCCATCAATTTTGGCCTTGAAAAGCTGGGTCATTACATTTACCGCCTGCTTCATCCTATTTCTTACCCCTTCCAACAACCCCCTTATAAGTTGATCCATATTAAGCCTTCTCTGCATCCATTCTTTAACAGCAGCAACTTGAGTAGCCTCAATGAATACCATCTCCCTTGCTAAGGGTTCATATCCATATAATGTTTAGAATGGCATCATATTGATAGCCAAGTGAAAGTTATTGCTGTACCACCACTATGTTGTTGATATCCAGTGGTTCCACCTCTTGGGGTAGTGCATAGTGATACATCGTAGGTAAGTTTCCAGGCATTGATTCACTCTCTCGATCTGACCATCTGTTTAAGGATGATAGGAGGTGCTTAGTAATAGCTTTACTCCCAGATGTCTAAACAGTTCTCTCCATAACAGGCTGGTGAAAATTTTATCTCTATCAGTTAATATCATGGCAGGCAAGCCATGAAACTTATAAATGTGATCCAAGAAAATCTTAGCTACCTCTTGAGCTGAGAATGGATGGGCTAATGTGATAAAATGCTCATACTTTGTAAATTGATCAACAATTACCATAATTACACCTTTTCCTTCTAACCTTGGAAGTCCTTCCATGAAATCCATGGTTATATCCTACCAAGGACCACGTGGAACTAGAAGGGCCTGTAGGAATCCAGGATAAGGAACCCTTTCAGCCTTAGCTTGTTTACAAATGTCATAGTGTTGAACTATCCTTTGCACCAATTTCTTCATAGAAGGCTAGTAGAAGGGAGCCTTAAGTTGTCTATATATATTTTGGATCCCAACATGTCCTTTAATATAGGAATCATGGGTAGACTTGATGAGTTCTTCCCTCAATAACCCTGCAGATCCTATGACAATTCTTCCATTATACTTGACCACGCCTTCAGTATATGTAAAGTTGGGAGATAGTGCAACATCCACCAGTTTACTCCTTATTATGTCCTATAGCATGGCATCGTCCTTATAGGAGGAATAAATCTTTTCATACCAGGAGGGAACTACTTGTGTTATGGCTACAAACCTTCCCCCTTCTATTTTGTCCCCTCGCCTGCCTCCTTCCCCCTATGTATTCCTCCTAGATAAGGCATCTACAACCTTATTCTCCTTCCCTTTTTTGTATATGATCCGATAGTTCAACCCCAACAACTTAGTTAGTCCTTTCTTTTGAATAGGAGTGTGAATCTTCTGATCGAGTAGGTACTTCAAACTTTCATGGTCGGTTTGAATGACAAAGTGATCTTGTTCCAAGTAATGCCTCCATTTTTCGATTGCCATTAGAATAGCAAGGTACTCCTTTTCATAGATAGATAACCCCGAGTTTTTAACTCTCAAAGCCTTGCTAAAAAATGCTAATGGTCTTCCTTCCTGGCTGAGTACTGTTTTAATTCCAGTATCACAGGCATCTGTTTCTGGTACAAACGGTTTGGTAAAGTCAGGTAGGGCCAGGATTGAAGCCTCACACAATGCTCATTTCAGGTTGTAGAAGGCCTCCATTGCTCCTTCATGCCAAAGGAAGTTATTATTCTTGAACATATCTGTCACGAGCTTACTGATAATACCAAATTTTCTAATGAATTTTCGATAATAACTAGCTAAGCCAAGAAATCCCCTTAACTCCTTAATGGATTTTGGAACTGGCCACTCCTGTATTGCTTCCATCTTTTTAGGATCAGTGGCCACCCCCCTTAGCTGAAATTATATGTCCCAAATACTCTACTTGTGGCTCTGCAAATGTACACTTGGATCTCTTCGCATACAATTGGTTAGTTTTAAGAGTTTTTAAGACTTGCTTCAAATGACTGAGATGTGCTTCTGAAAAAAAACTATAAACGAGAATATCGTCTAAGACTACTAAGACAAATTTTCTCAAGAATGGCTCTAAGATATCATTCATCAAGGCTTGGACGGTGGCTGGGGCATTACCTTGAATTCATAGTGCCTTTGATGAGTGCGAAATGTTGTTTTGTCTATATCCCCTTCATGCCTAAAAACTTGATGATATCCCGACCTTAGATCCAGTTTTGAAAAGAAGTTGGATCCTTGTAGCTCATCTAGCAGGTCGTTGATTAGAGGAATGGGAAACTTGTTCTTAATAGTGATTTCATTCAGCTGTCAAAAGTCTACACAAAAATGCCATATGTTGTCCTTCTTCACTAGTAGAATAGGAAAGGCAAAGGGACTGACATTTGGTTATATTATGTTGTTGTGTAACATCTCTTTGACCATCTTTTCGATCTCCCCCTTCTGAAAGAATGAGCTCTTATAGGGTCTGCAATTGACGGGTTGAGCTCTAGTTTTTAGTGGAATTCTATGACCATGTCTCCTGGTAGGCAACAATGTTGTTGGTTCTTGAAAAACAACTGCATGGTCTACCAATAACCCTACTATTTCTGCATTAGCAAGTACATGATGTGGTATTGTTGTTGCTTCTACCAAAAATAATTGCCCTACAAACCCCATGATGGAAGCCTTTAAATTCTTCTGAACCTTCTCTACTGTCCTGCATTGAAGATTGGCCACTTCCATAATGCCTTTAAGCATCATTCCTTCTTTTTTAAAGGAAATCTTTATTTTGATAAAATCAAATAGGATCGGTGAAAACTTTCTTAGTCGATCTACTCCCAATACTATATCACACCTTTCCAGCTTTAAAATCCTTAAGTCTGCTACAAATTTATAGTTCTGCATAAACCATTTAAACCCTGTTGTATAGGAATCACACAGCATGATACTGCCATTAGTGACCATTACTGCTAATACTAAGGATTTCTCCACAGAGATTTACAACTCTCCCGTTATGTGGTCATCAATGAAATTGTGTGTGCTTCCACTGTCAATAAGAATGACCAGTTCCTTTCCCTGATAACTACCTCTGATTATGATGGTGTTGTGTGCATAGTTTTCTGCCTATGTATTTAATGATAGGCCATATTCTCCAATCTTTTTATCAGGGGTCATTTCTTCAATGATGGTTTCTGTTGCAACATCCATGAATTCTTCCTCTTCATTGCCTTCAATCATGTGTAGTCCTTTAACACTGCATTTGTGCTCTGGTATGAACTTGTCCCCACACTTGAAACATTGTCCCAACCTTCGCCTCTGCTCATACATGGTGTTTGGAACTTTTTTCTTTCTTGGTTATCATTCACATAATTGGTTTGAAGATTACCTATAGGTCTTCCCAATGCTGCTGGCCTGGGCATGAACTTGTTTTTTTTTGCCAGCACACTGTTTGACTCCTTTTGCCATTTAGCTTGATCAAAAGTTGTCATCAATTTCACCGACTTTAATATCTTTGACATAGGTTTAATGTCTTCCTTTAACCCACTAATAAAGCTGGAGATATAATAGGATTCAGGAAGTAAGGAATTTAATGAATGCATTAATGATTTTAGTTCCTCAAACCTCTCAACGTATTCCTCAATACCACCCTCCTGTGTTAATTTGTTAAATTTCACTACAATGCCATCTCTATTACCAAACCGGCTGTATATGCTCCTGGGAATTCTTCCTAATCAATATTACCTTCCACACCACACATGTAGCCTTCAAACCAAATTTCTACCTTTCCTTCGAGATAAAGAGATGCTAGTTCTACCCATTGCTGAAAAGAAGTTGAGTTGAGCTTAAAAAACTTCTTGCACCTTGATAAGTGCAAAATATACATGTTTTTGTTCCTTTTACACTATGCTTTTTAATGTATTTTGAACTTGTTTGAGTTGATTGGAAGTTATTTTTATGAGTTTGGCTTGCAGAAAAGACTTCGTGAATTAATCGTTAAAAGATAAGAAATTATGCATTTTATGTTTTGGACCTAGCTTCTTGTGATAGGTTTGCTTCCAAGTTAGAGTTCCAGGATGAGAAGATGGGCTAATCTAAGTTGAAGTACACAGGTTAAGCTTTCCAGGAAGGTATTATGAGAAAAATTCCGATCTTATTTGGACCTCGAATCAGATCTGCAAACTCGAGCTGCAAACTCGGGTCAGAATCATTTTCTCAGTAGGATTCTCTACTTTCATACTAACGATTCAAACGGGAATATCTTGAGCGTCTGATATCAAAATTAGGAGATTCAAAAACCTAAATTCATCTACACATCCAGTACTACAATTTTCATTAAGGACTCAAAGTCAGATAAAATCATTTTGAAGGATAGAACCCAGACGCAATCTGGTTGGTTGAAATGGGTCCCCTAATCTGATTTGAAAACTAACGGTGTCGAGCATCCCAATATAGCTGAGAGTCTGACATAAAAACAATGGGCCTTAGGACCCAAGAAAGGTGCATATCAAGCCTTTAACATGTCATGAATGAAAGAATATAGTTGGGATGGTCGGATATTGTAAGAAACCAAGTCGGAATCAAAGTCTAAATTGCAACAAAGTTGGTATTACAATAGAATTGTGACAATAGCAGAAGCAGATTTCAACATAAATTCTGATAGATTTATCCAACCTTAAAGACCAGATAAAGAAGGAACGAATTTAGCATTGTGAAGACTCCTAATTAGCCAAAGAATCCTGAAGATTTTGGTAGCAAAGGGGAGGATAAAGAGAGCAGAACACAACCGAAATAGGGTTTGAAAAACATTCATTTTTTCTCTGCTTTTGTTAATTTTCCAACAACCATGAACTAAACTCATGAATTCGATTCTAGAGGCACACACACCATCTCCATTAGCACGTTGTGAGAAGTAACATTATCATTTTAATTCTTTTAAATTCAAGTATTTATTTTTTCTTATTCAGAATTATGCTATTGATTGTTATTCAAGCTTATTGAATTGTTTTGAGATGACATGTATGCTTTCTAGTTTCTTTCAATCCATAATTGTTGTTAGGGACTAGAGTAAGAAGCAAAATAATTAATTTGATTGCTCCAACTCTCATCTTGATTTATTAGAAAAGAATAAACTAAGTTAAAATAGTCAAGCTTTTGAACGTTTGCTTAGAATAAATGCATAGATTTTATTCCTAAGGCTACTGCTGAGTGAATGAAAATTGCTTTCAATATTACATTCACTTGATGGTAAAAAATTGGTTAGAGAGTTTTTTCTAATTAATGTACTCGTAATCTCATCGATTTCCCTCAGCTTTAAGGGGAGTGAATGAAAATTGCTTTCAATATTACATTCACTTGATGGTAAAAAATTGATTAGAGAGTTTTTTCTAATTAATGTACTCGTAATCTCATCGATTTCCCTCAGCTTTAAGGGATATTGAATTTATTTGCTTGATGTAAAAGAATATTTATTTTACTTCGATGATCAACATATTTATAGGAATGGATATGTGGACCCTTGAATTGATTTAACGAAATATCAATTTATTATTTTTAGAATTATTGTTTCTTGAATTTTTCATTAAAATCCCTTGTTCTTTCTCATTTTGATATACTTTAAGAAGATTAAACAAAATTTCCCTTGGGTTCAACCTGGTTTGCACGATCATACTACAAATTTATTTTGTATGTGATAGTCAAGTCAGAATTATATTTTGGTGGTTCCGATGACTAACCACACCTCTTCAACCAACCCCTAGGATTATCTCCCCAAAATGTTATCAGATCCATTCTTGGAAGGACAATATTATGCACCACTCTCTGCTGCTCCTGGCCATAGGTTTGATCTCCCCTAGCAGGACCTTTTCCCCTTAATAACATTCCCTCTGGACTGCCCCTTGCTGGTATCTGTAATATTCCTTTGGAAGTGCTTCCCAAATCTTTCCTTATCATCTAATTACCCAGGAATGTTTGAAATTGAGTCGATAGTGTTTCAATTTGTGCACTAATTTGATCAGTCCTTCTATTTTGTTCACTGAATTGTTCCTACTATTTAGTTTGTTGATCGACCAGGGATTCCTGGAATTCTTGTGGAATTCTTGTTGAAGTATCTGCATTCACTCCTCCAATTTCTTATAATAATCTTCAATGTTTTTCAGGTTATGATTTTCCATCATAATGTTAGATCTTAAGGCTCTGATACCAATTGTTAAGATCAGCTTAACAAGTTGAGAAAATAGGAGAAAGAGAATAGAATTGGTGATAGTAGAGGAGAATAGAAGAAGAATGCGGAAGAGAGAAACGAGATTGAATTGAACTTCAATATTTTCTTATTCAATATAATCCATACAATGTGCTTTTATATGGATCAGCATCAACTACTAAGAGATTAATCCAACTAACTAACAAACTCTGCTAACAGAATCTTCTCTAACTAACTAACATAATCCTAACAACTAAACAGCAGATTGCATGTCCCTGACACTTTCGATTCCCAGCTCCTCTTTACCTTCCCACAACAGTCTTTATTTTGCCATCCTGAGACGTAACAATCTCTTTCTGCTTGATATAACCAAATTCCACCTCTCCAAATCTAACTCTAGTATCAAGGTGCTAGTGAGGCATAAGGGTAGGAATACCAATGGCAACTGATTGAAGATGATATCCGTGTTTCTTTGGATTGTTGGAGAGAAAAATGACGGCTGGTTTGGCTATTTCTGATTTTTTATTTCAACTAACCGAACCAAAACCCAGTTTTAGTTTTTAATTTAAAAATAAATAAATTTGGTTTGGATATTTTTTTTAGATAAAAACTGAATGGAACTGAAAATTATCACCCCTAACTAAAACCAAACCATGTAGTTTTGGATAAAATTTTTTTAGAAAATAATATTGGAATTATCATGGCAAGATTTGATTTAAGTTTGGCCAAGATAGCTAGCTCACAAGCAACCTAATCGCCCAAGTTTAATTGGGTGTATAAACCCCAGTTATAATTTTTCTAGATTATTAAAATATGATAAATTTAACCGATAATAAAATGAGTTAAATTAAATTTAAAAAAATAAATCAGGATAAAAATGGTGAAAATAGTAAAATGAAAGTGAATATAGTACTAAATTGTTAGAAAAAAAAATTTATAGGGACAAAATAAATATATAAGATCAAGAGGGGTCAATGTTCAAATAACATAAGGTTAGAGGTTTATGTATAAATAATAAAAAAGGATGGGGGTGAAGGAGCAATTAACAAGAAGATAGCACTATAAATACCATTCTATTTTCTCTCTTGCGGTGACTTGCAAGAGCAAGAGAGGGGTTAGGGTTCTTTGATCTTTTCTTCTCATTCTTTGATGAAATCTACAACAAAATGTTAACCTATAGTGGTTTAAAAGAGTTAATAAGTGATAAAAGAGAGATATTTGGGTGGTTTAGAGAGTTTAGAGAGAGGGTAGAGAGAAGACATATTGATGGCAGAAACTCCGACAGCTATAACTCCACCTTCCATCGTTGGATCAGAACAATATTTGGATATGTTTTTCTCCTCCATATCTTGTACATTTTCACTGTAGCGATCTTCTATATCAGTCTTTGTTTGAGAGATGTTGCGGCAGGAAAATTTCTGGAAAAATACACTTCTAAATAGTCTCAGTTGCCAACTGTTTTCTCCTCCATCCACCGTTGGATCGGGCTATAATTTGGATATGTTGTTCGTCCTGATGCTGTCTAGATTCGAAACGGTGGAGATCAAAAACAATTACTCCGAATAGAAGTTATGCCTCTTGCACAGTAGGTGTTACGATGTCGTGGTCGCACAAATTAATTACCCTAGCTTTAAACATAACACACAAGATAGTATAGAGCAAGTAAGGGGTCGATCCCACGAGGAAGGTTCAAGTCAAATTTTTATGCTAGATGATATGCAATTTGAGAGGGTTTGGACGTTATATAGGCTAAAGCAAAAGAAAACAGAAAACTATCAAACAAATTTAATAAAATCAGAAAATTATCAAGAGAACAAACCTTGGTCGCAAGCACACATCCACCTACAGAAATCAGAACAGATCATGGAAACGAAACATCAATTTATATTCTGAATATTTATCTCTTCTTAACATTGGTTAGTTAACGGATCTGCTGTATAACTAACCCTAACCATTAAACAACCACAGTGTCCGCACTAGTAATTTAATTCAATGGCAGCCTTCAGAACTAGATAAGTTGATTAATCAAGAAAACATAACTGTCCGCAGTCTATGTTTGATTTGATTGAATGTTCTCCCTAAGATTAATAAAGTAGATCCGCTATAATTATTAAACTCAGTTGCTTCACAAGTTCATATACCACAACTCCGGTTTTGATATCAAACTTAGCAATAGATTGTCTACAATAATAACTTAGAGTCCGCTCTAGCAATTAAAATAAACAATCAT
>Ga0325411_1005895_pt1 | contig 13518 bp, 6 predicted proteins | sample PopdelMetagenome_13_FD_206181 | JGI IMG/M metagenome (GOLD analysis project Ga0325411, IMG submission 206181) | Populus deltoides microbial communities from Bellville, Georgia, United States - Xylem-PdIQD-R4 | ecosystem: Host-associated > Plants > Phyllosphere > Stem > Wood/Secondary xylem... | reverse complement strand
TTATGTATTATCATAGTCACGTGGTTATAGAAATTGAAGTAAGATATATATCAATAGAGAAACTGTGTTTTGCTTTTCTATTTTTCTTATGCTAAATTATATTGATACATGTTACCATCAATGTTTATATAATTTGTAAAACATATTTGATTAAATATATATTGTCAAAATCTTTTTTAAGAGGTTGTATTGGTACATGGATATTGGAATTGTCTGAATTTAATCTATACTACTTTATCACTCAAGATTTTGTTGCGGGTTAGACTTTAATTTTTTGAAAAGTAAAAAATAATATCTAGATCGTCAGAAACTTTTGACATTATCATTAAACTCGGTATAACAACTTAAACTTGAAAATTTTCATCCCGACTCTTACTTAGCCTTATTTTTAAATTAAAGCATGTAAGAGTTGCTTCAACGTAACCTTGTCAACTGAGTATGACTAAAAAAAATAAAAAAAATATCAGTTTCTCCCTAGTCAACATGTCAAACCCACGATCCGAGTTATGGACTTCACCAGGTTGAATTATTATTTTTTATTTTCTTATATGATAAAAAATATGAAAATTCATTTATAATAAACCAAATATTAAATGATAAAATTCAATTAAAACCCAACGTTAAAGGATAGAATTGAAAAAAAAAGCAAAACAAATGACCAATAAAAAAAGTCATGGGCTTATTAAAAAAAATCTCATAGCCGTGAGCTTGAGTGACGTGCATGCACCTGGGTCAATTTTCTCTTTTCTATTGCTTATGATAAGAGGTGGAAAACCTTTTCTCCGCCCTTTCTTCTTATGAAATAGAAATACATATATGACAATTCTTCTTAAATGTTCCCTTGAATTATGGTTTGATTACAAATTTAGTGTATAGACAATGAATTGGATAAGGATATCAACATTATCATGGCATAACATGTTCTCTAGTAATTATGGTTTGATAGTTTCAAAACCAATAACAAAATTAGTGCAAGGGTTGTCATAACATCCCTCACCAGTTATAAAGTGATCTTATCTTTTTAACTTGTTTTTTATTTTACATAAACAATCAAGCTGAATAAAAAGCCTTGATCATAGGCGTTGAAATACTCATCGAGTTAGTAGCATAATTAATGCTCATCGAGTTAGTAGCATAATTAGTCATAGTGACTAGGAATGAGGCACTACACTAGTTAACCAAGATAGAGCGCTACATTATTGATCCATCAATGATTAGTATTTAAATAAATATTACTCTTACCAAAATACTAATTTAGTTGATGGTGTTTTTGGCGGAACTAAAGGATTGATCTCGAAAATTACAACCACAAGTTTACTCGAGGTTTATAGTCATGTGCTCTATTAGTTATCCTAACAAATACCTTAGTCCCGGTGGAATGATTGGAATCAATTAAAGTCCATGCTTTTCTTTACATTAAGAATTTATGCTGACTAATTAAGTATTGAGAACAAGTTTATTAAGAGGAATGAGAAGGAAACTCAAAATTGTTTCACGTTTAAGCAAAGATGTATTAATTTGAGTCAGGTTGTTCTTAAACAATTTAAGTTTTTTAATTTTCCATAATTACGGATTTGAATTGATGAACAATTTTATTTAATGATTAAAATCAGAGGCATTCTTGTCTGAAGGTCAATATATTAAGATAAAAATAATTTTGTTTTTACATAATACAAATTGATGGAACTGTTAGAAGTGTAGAAGTACAAAGATTATTTGTTATAATATATAGTTTGAAAATTCCTTTATAAGTCCCAGGTAGAGAGATGGCACTAAAGAGGTGTGCCTCGGTTTCTTTTAATATTGTTGCTGCAATATGTTTGAATGTTTACTTGAGATTGATGTGGGAATATTGAGCTATGAAGAGGCTATTTTCTTCTACTCGTTAAGATACGTAAGATTTTCTAGATGAGTGTATTATTTTTCTTTGTCATTTTCCAATTTTGTCCACTAGTATTTTAGAACTCCAATTCGAAACATAATTATTATGGTGAAGGAAATGAAGTAAAGATTTCATTCTGATGGAGATTATAGCTCTAACTTCATTTATTCCCTAAATATTAGTGGAAGGTTTGGAGTTTATAGAGAATATGGTATTATTACTAGGTAAAGTAATTGATTATGGTTCATGTTTGCATGTGCAGAAACTTAAATATCACACCTCCAAGCACGTGTAATTTTTAAATTAAAGAAATTGGATGAAGCATTTGACATTTCAAAACATGTTTTAAAACATGATTGATTGATATTAGATAAATAATATTATTTTTCACATCATATTTTATTGATTTGATCAATCAATTTTATTACAATTATAATGATGAGTTTAATATTCTTTCATTTAAAAACAAAGAAATGTGGGAGCATTATTTACACCTGAAATAATTATACACGTTAAATGACATTATAAGATTAATTGATGTTTTTTACTAAATGCATGAGTGTCAATGTAATAATTAATCCAGCAAGACCGGGGTTAATACACATGGAGGTTAAGAACACAAAACCATAAATAATAAAAGAAATAGAGTTAAAAAGTTATAAAAGATGTGATATTAATGTAAAGATCTAACATAGATAAAATATTTATCAAGGTTAGATGATTCACTAATGGTATTTCAAGTAAGTATAGTTCAAACTCTTTTTATTATTCAACTGAAAACCACATACAAATAAGGTTTCAATCGGATGATTTATCATTAATGGCTAACATGATCATATTAATTATCTTTAATTACTTTATTTGAGTAACACCAACACTTTTAAATGTTGACAAGTATTCATGGTGATAACTTATGTCATTAACAAATCAAAATCCTTTTATAGCACAGGTGTTGGTTCTCCATGAGATAAGCTATGAAAGAATCAAATATTTGTTGTGTTAAGGATTGTACACCACGAATCAAGACTCGCCATTTAACAAAGATGGTATTAATATTGATTAAGATAACAATGAAAACACGTGTTTATAGCAAACTTTCTTGAATTTAAACATTAAATTCTATGTTGAGTTTGTACTATACTTATTCTTATATCAATAGTGTAACTTTTTCACCTTGAAAAAATAAACATAATTAAAAAGAAAAACATAAATAAATAAGATAAGAACATGGATATGATATAAATTAACTAAATATAATAAAGAAAATGATAAGTGTAAACAAGAAATTAATTATAATATAACATGAAATGAAACTTGAATATTAAAAAAATACAAAGAAAGAAAGCAAGAACATGAATCTTGATATGAAAACCAAGATGTCTAAATGATAAAAAATATCTCTGTTTATAGGCTAAAATCTAATGTTATTGCTATGGTGGCTAATTAATTTGGTGATTAACTAACTTGGTAGCTAATTATTGATTTGGCAGTTTGACAAAATATCATTGATAATATCATACTATGAATACATGATCTTCGTGAAAGTTGTAGGTATTTGTCTCATCTTTTCAAAAAAAAAAGAATTGACTGATTTGAACTTCTAGAACTTTAGATATGGGTTAAACACCGAACAATGTTTAGGTTGTAAGACAGATTCAAACTTCTTTATTGTTGCTTAGATTTAAATTGAAAAATGACAATATTGAGTCTTGTGATCTTCATGAATATTTTAAGCCTATATATTATATTTCCATCAAGATAAACCACACTTGAATCCAATGTCGATAGCTCTATTTATAACCTAAAAATTGAATGGCATTCCATTTTGAATAGAACCAGCCCAACTAGATTCTTTTCTCTAAGCCTAGCCTCCTATTTGTCTTTTTATATAAACTTCATTTTCAATAATTAAACACATCAATCAGTCCTCTGAATTATGAAATATTCTTATTTTACAAACCTGCATTAAAAACCAAGCATTTACCATAAATTAAATATTTTTTATATTATAAAACTTGTTATTATAAAATGTGCTTAAGTTAGGAAATTTAATGATGCTTTAAGTGCAATATGATGATATAAAACCTTAATAAAAATACACTTTTAAGTATTTATCATTAAATGTAGAGAATTGTGATTATTTACCATAAAACAAGGGAAGAAAGCTAAAATCAATTATGAATCAGAAGAATCAATCGAGTTATAAGAGTCCTTGATTAACAAAAAGTATTGGAGGAGCAGTCGACCAATCAACCAAACAATCAGAATCACAATTGACAAAAACAAAACGTGATCAACCAACATAGTTTGTGTGCACACACTACCAAAACTTTTAGATTTACTGATATAATTTTCTATTGATATTTATAGTAAAAGTCTGTCAGCATGAATTTTACTGATGGACTCGTGGATAGAAATAATCCGTCAAAAAAACTCTCATCGGTAATTTGTGGCATGTTGATGAGTTCATTGGTAATAATTTTACCGATGGATTTATCGACAGATAAAGTGCGCTAAAAAAATTATCTGCTTCCTTCCATCAGTATTTTTATCGATGAATATAACATATCACCGACAAAAAAACCATATGTCATTCTATTAGTGATTTTTTTTTTGTCCGTTGGCATTTTCTTTGGTGAATTTGATATATAAATGTCAAATATACTGTATGTTATTCTATCAGTGAGTAAACAATGGCAATGATATTTTTAGTAATTCTTTACCAACTCTCTAGAATATATCGACGGATTCAGTAATAATTTAAAAATATTTTTTAAAACAAATCTATTAAAAAGAAATAGAAAATAATTAAAATCAAATAAGTTAATATAAAAATCAAATATTTATTACAAATTTAAACATTTATAAGTTCAAATACAATTAATTTAGAATAGAGACATTGGAGGAAGAGGAGACGGGTCTTCATCAGGACCGTGGAGCGAATAAGAGGGAGCACATGTACCACCCATCTGTGATCTCATCTTCATTATCAATCGGCGGAATTCAATCGACATAGCACTGAGTTGTTCATAATCAACAGCAAGATCGGGTGTCTGAGCTTGAACTTTCTGGTCTAATATCGCCTCAAATTCTAGAGTTTGAGTGCTCAGAACTGATTGTGAGCATCCAATGATTGAAACATTATGGGTTGTCCACAAGTTCTCGGTCGTAGTGTTAGAAAAACCATACACTCAATTTCTATCGGGTCCATCGAACAATCCTATCTATAACCACAAATCTACATCGAGATCCGGATGGGTCAAAGGATCGTTACCATATCTCTCTTTCAACCATGTGTTATATATATCTCGAAAAAAATCATAAAATTAAAAAAAAATTAAGAAAAAAAATGGTTGAAAACAAAATACCACAAAGTGTTGAGCTTGGCTATCCACGAGTTGTTGCACCTCTTTTTGGTGGTCATCAATTCGTACATGTGTTTTCATTACAAAAAACTCCATCGGGCTTGGTTCGTGTCCAAGAATTGTAGACTGCAAGAAAAAATTATTGTTAGTTAAATATATTTATAAAAAACAACAAATAAAAAATTGGATGTAATTAAGAAAGAATCTTATCATCTGCTTCGTATGTGAAACAAATGAAATGGAGTCACCAATGTTTATGGTAACGGAACCGTGAACACACTAGTCCTGATTCTCTACACTAGAGTGTGATCGTCGCACGAAATGATCGGATGTCATGTGCTAAATATATTCTGTTTGCATGGCCTTTGAGACGTACAGTAGTTTGAAATCCTTGCACATTGTCACCTTCTTCCAGCTTAGAAACTATTTTTCTTTCGCATATTTTTAGGCTTTACTTTGCGTCTCATACCATAAATCACGCAACTTACATGGTACAAATGAATTATCTGTTAGTAAATGAATAATAAAATTGAGTAAAAGGATTCAAAAAATTTATCTAGATTTCAATCTTACCTAATTGTAGTGTGATTCTCTCAAACTCTCCTTGTAATAGTGTTGTCAACTCTATCTCATTCAAATTTTTTCTTGCAATAAAAATTTGTACAAGAAAAAATTCATTAATAAGTTAAGAAATTAACCGAATTAACATAATAAAAAAATATTTAAGTTAATACTAATATTACACCTTCTGAACCATGCATTAATCATAGGTTTCTGTTCAGAATGTTTGGAAACCTGACTCCATTGAAACAATGAAATTTCCATCAATAATTTCATTACTGATGTTATGGTTTTTGTAGCCTCAATGTTTATAAATCTAAAATTGCACTCATTAATTAAAATTAATTTTTCAAAAATTATCAATGTGTCGATGTGATAGGAAAACAAATTTACATTGAAAAGTCATTCTTCCACTAAGTTTGGTACTTCCAGGTAAATGGATCCAGTTGTGAAGGATCCCCCCTTGACATGGCGGCATCTCACCCGACAAGCCCGGGTCGTGAGTAGATGTTTGTGTCTTACATGTCTGTTCTTAGTCTGTACCTAACGGCTTATAGGTGTCTGAATCACTACTAGAAGAACTAGCAGTGATCTTGTCCATACGATGTGCTCTTGACTTCTCCCTAGGCACTACACAAATTAAAGGATTAAGGTATCATAAAACATTCCTATTTAAAAAAAAAAATCAATAGCATCTTCCTTGTACGAGAGACTATCCAAAACTTTTAAACATGAAAATACACGATAATGTAAATTGGATTGCCACAAACTAATTGATTTTATTTCAATATATGTCAATCGAATAATTTCAATTACATTCATTTAACCAAATTTTCAATTAACTATGCTATGGTCATTTGTGAAATAATCATAAGAGGTAAATATAAACACATTAAAGGATCTGTAGTATCAATATTTCACATTAAAAACTATTCATTTATCCTAACTATTATCTTAGCTATTTTTAATTTTATTATTTATGATGGCTATTATTTTTAAATAATTTTTATTTTTCATGAAATTAAAATTTATTTGTTAACACCAACAAATCAATTAGCTAACAATATTAATAACATAAAATTAAAAAATCCAATAATTTATATACAATCATTGAAGAACATAAAAATTAAAAACAATTCCAACAACATTTATACAATCATTAAATAACAAAAAAGTTAAGAAAAAAAATTCCAACAATCTTTATACAATCATTAAATAACAAAAAATTCGAGGAAAAAAACAGTTCAAAAAATCCCAATATTCTATATACAATCATTAAACAGCATACAAATTAAAACAATTCCAACAATCTATATGTAATCATTAAGGAATAGAAAATATAAAAAAATTTAAAATTTCCAATAACATTTATACAATTAATAATAACAAAAATAAAAAAAATAAAAAAATTCCATTAACATTTATACAATTATTAATAACAAAAAAATTAAAAAAATAATAAATTCCCAATAACATTTACATAATTAATAATAAAAAAATATAAAAAATAAAATGCACTAAATAGAGAAGGAAAAAGAAGAATATTACCTTATTGTTGATTTTTTCCGAGCCTGAGAAAAGAAAACAAAGTTGAACAAATCATTAAAAAAACAAGAGAGAGAAAAAAGAATAAAAGACATACATGCGTGTTGAGTAAATATAATAAAAGAGAAAGGGTTGAGGAGAGAAGGAGAGAGAGAAGAGAAAGAAAAATAAAGATTTAGGAGGAGGAGAGGAGATGTGCCTGTCTATTTTGATTTTAGGGATTCTAGTCTTTTAATTTAGAGTTTTTTTACCAACAGTTTTACCTACAGTAAATTAAATATTAATTTTTTAATTTTTTCATCGGTGTTTCCGTCTTTAAAGTCTAATTGAAAATTTCAATTTAATAAAAAATTATAAGAAACTTGCAATGTATCATCGACTTCTATATCGATGGTAAATTAAATATTAATTTTTTTTTTATCAATGTAGCCGTCTTTAAATACTAATTGAAATTTTTTATTTAATCAAATTTTTAAAAAAAACATGACAAGTATTACCAAGATTAAAAAATTAAAAATTAATATTTTAATTTGTCTGTCGGTGTTTCTGTCTGTAAAGTCTAATCGAAATTTTCAATTTAATCCAAGATTTTTAGAAACCCGCCAACTATCACCGACTACGTTTTAGTCCATCGGTGATTTTGTCTACAAAGAAAAATAATAAACAGTGTAAGTGAGATGAACAGTGCCTTAGCTCTCGAGAAAATACCGATGTACATTAATCATCGGTGATCCCGTATGTACTGAACAGTAATAAACAGTGCAAGTGAGAATTTAACATTACCTTAGCTCTCAAGAAAATATCGATGTATATTAATTATCGATGATCTCATATGTACTGAACAATAATAAATAGTGCATGGGAGAAGTGAACAATACCTTAGCTATCGAGAAAATACTGACGTACATTAACCATTGGTGATCCTGTATATACTGAATAGTAATAAACAATGCAAGTAAGAAGTGAACAATACCTTAGCTCTCAGGAAGATATTAACGGGCATTAATTGTTGGTGATCCCGTATGCATTGAACACAATGAATAGAGTTAGGAAGAAGGGAACACTTCTAATGCTCTCTATAATATACCGATAGATTTAATTTATCGATGAATAAATTTGTATTTTACAGGTCCGTCAGTATTTTCATTGGTCCAAAAACATTTATGCTGTCAGATTATATTTGTATTTCTTATGTATACATCCTGCAAATACTTAAAATCATAGCAACACACACAACACAATAACACAAGTTCTGTGTGTAACAATAAAATCACATAAAATAAATGTTTCATTATGTTTTGATAATAAATAAATATCATTGTCATTACATTAAAGTTAATTTTATCCAGAAATATTACATTATAGTTTATGGCATTACACATTCATGTTGTGCAAATTAATCAGAATTGTCTTCTTCTTCAATTTCATCAACGTCATATCCATCACAATCTTTTACGTTAATTTCATCGTTATCGTCATCTTTATCAACTTGTGTATGTTCACTGGTTCTCAAAACATCATTTAACTCTTCATTGTCAACATCAACATCAATAAAAGTATTCTCGGTGACGTGAAAAATTAAATTTTCTTCCAAATCATTAGATAGAGTAACTCGATATGGATCAACTAACTCATCAAGTTGAAAGACATCATCTCCTATGGTTAATTCATCTTTATCATCCTAAACAATCTAGACACGACCTCTGAGTTTGGTTTTCACTACGAATAACCAATCAACTTTTGAATGATCATTTTTAAAGGAAGGAGTGTATGTGAAATAAACTTCTTAACATTGTTTGGCAAAAACAAAGATATCATTTATATTGTGGAGTCTAGCCTTTGTATTAATTTCAATCATACCATGATAGGGATCTACTTGGATTCCTTTATTAGTGGTATCATACAAATAACATTTGAATAAAAAAGACTTTATTCTGTTTACTATGATATTGCAATTTGATGACTTCTTCTAACTTCTCATAGTAGTCAACTTCAAACTTATTAGAAGTCGCCTTAACACAGACCCCACTATTATATGTCTTTCTACCCTGACCATACTCTTTAGTATGAAACACGTGTCCATTGACGAAATACCCATTATAGCACTTCACCTTTCTTTCAGGGCCCAAACTTAGTAAATTTAAAGTAACATAAGCATTCTCTCCCAATTGAGAAACTCAGTACATGAATTACATCTCCATCATAATTAACAAGAAATGTGTAATTAAATTAAGTACACCAAAAGATAAGAATAATTAAAAAGTCCTTACATGTGTTCTAAACCACGTGAAAAATTATTCATCTTATAATCGAAATATTTGAAATTTAGTCAGCTGTGAGTTTTTGGACAATAAAAATTGACGATGTTGTTTATGAGGAATTCAACAATTTATTAGTTTATGATAGTATAAAAGATAAATTATTTGAAAGTAACAACATGTGGAGTTATACTTACTAAATATAAGGCATCAGTTCATCGCAGTTAAATAACATATAATTATGTGCTAGTATGAATTCTATTTATGTCAAATATCTTCTCCTCACAACATTTTATGGTATGGGTCGTTCAGGATGGGAGAATATTGACAAGTTCCCACTCGAAGGCACTTCTCCACCGTCGTCTTGCTTTGGAACGCGATTAATTCTTGTTCTCAAGTGAAGCTCGAAATAGTATAAGATAAATGTTAAAATCTATTCAACAATATAAGCTTCACATATCAAAGCCTCAACATGCATTTTAGTTTTTACTTTTATCTTAAGGTTGAACATGTATCTGCATGAAATTAAATTAATGTTTTAAATTTATTTTTTAAAAAAAGATAATAGAATATTAATAACGATACATGTGTAATCCTTAAACCCTCGAATGGATACATCCATCTATATTGGATTGGGCCTTTAATTTTTACCTCAAATGGTAGATGTATAGGTAGATGCTCAATTGAATCGAAGAACGATAGAGAAAATAACATTTAAAGTTTATAGATTGTCTTGATGATATTCGTTTCAAACATTTCCATGTGTTGTGTCTGCAACTTATTGGAGCATATATCTCTAAAAAAGTGACTAATGTTCGTGAGTGCATCCCATATCTTTTTTTACAATAAATCTTGGTAAGCTAGATGAATGAGTGGTTGCATAAACAGGTGGAAGTCATAACTCATCATTTTATACAATCTACAATTCTCTAAATTCACCAACCTTGACATGTTCGAAACATGTCCATTAAGAAAACATAGATTCTTAAGTCATTGGTAGACAAGTAACTATGCATTTTTTTCTATGGTGAAGCTGGCTCTAGGCTTTACAACCGGAACCCATCATAAAACAACTCTATATTTTCACCGTGACAAAACAAAGATATATTCATTCTAGCTTTGATGTTGTCCTTTGTCTTCCATTTCACATCCATAACTATGTTGAAAGTATTTTCAAACATGTTCTTTTCAATGTGCATGACATCAAGATTATGATGGAGGAGATTGATCTTTCAATAAGGAAGTTCATAGAAAATACTTCACTTTACCCAATTATTAGTCAAACCAAAACCAGGAAACTTCAACTTACCATATTGAAAACCAAATATAATATCATCGTACTCCAACACCATGTCATACACTTCTTCACCTGATGGTAGCGGCATTGTAATATCCATTTCAACTCTACCAACAAAAAAGTCATTTATATTCTTTTTGTACTTGTGATCCGTTAGCAAGAACTACCTCAGCCAATAAAAAAGATGTTTTACCATCATTTGTTAACGTGAAGACCTTGTTATTTTCCATACAGTATTGGCATGCTAGTTTTTCATGTGTGCTCCAATCAGAAACCATTCTATATGCAGAAAAATCATTGATAATCTACATCAAAGTTGCCTTCATATGAAAATATGTTTTCTCGATACATCATATATCAAAGCCCTGGATGACCACAACTACTTTAACTCATTAATCAATCAATAAAGACAAACATCTATATTTCAACCTAGACTATTAGGACCGAGTATGATCATAGATAAAAACATGAACTTTGGCCTCATACACATCCCCTATGACAAGTTATAAACTATGAGCATTACCAGCCAACAAGAATAAGGAGCAACAAATGACTTGAATGGATTGAATCCATCTGTACATAACCCAATATGCATTTTTCTTGATTACACTAAAAATTAAGGATGCACCATATTAAAATGTTTTTAGGCTTCACCATCGGAAGGGTACATCATCACTTCATCTATCGTATCATGTGAATGATGTCATATCATGTGTTCAGCAGTCTTAGGTGACATAAATAATCTTTATAGTTTAGATGTGATTGAGAAGTATCTAAGTTTTTTATGTGCGACAAGAATCTTTCCCCTGCCAATTATGGATTTATAACAAGTATGCTCACATGTTTTGCACCTAGTCAACTCAACATTTTTAAGGTAGTACAATATACAGAAATTTAAACACATGTCAATTTTTTAGTGTCCTAGGCTAAGGGGTTTCATTATAGATTTAGCAACATAAAAGTTCTCTTTTAGCCTATGCCCTTTAGATAAAATGCTTTTCGCCCACTCAAAAAGTATGTCGTAACCAGCCTCACTCAGCCCATGATCTAACTTGATGGTGAATATTTGTGCAACGACCGATAATTTAATGTGATTTGTGTACTGGCCCATAATGGTTTGTCGGAGTCTTTCAAAATATCAAAAACCTTGGTCACGTCTACATTGAGTTCTTCATCTATTATTAGACATTGACTTACATAACCCTGATTCATTCTCATCGCATTCATAACCATATTCTTATAAGGATTATTATTGTTATCTACAACTTCATATACGTTGCTAGAACTAGAAGTTGACCCAATTATCCTTTCTATCATGGTCTCACAAGGAACATATGGTTTTCTGTGTGCAAACCAACATAGGTATCTCTTTATGAACCTTTTTTTTGTAGAAGATGTGTCGTTACAACATCTGGATTGAGAAATTTTTTTATTTTCACACCTCTTACATGGACATCTAATACCGTATCCACCAATATTTCTCGGATTAGATAATGCGTAATTAATAAAACTTTGAACTTCATTACAATAATCTATCTTACGCAACCCTTCAGGTGAATCTCGGTACATCCATGAATGATCATCCATTACTTATGTCAAACCCACATAGAATATTGATGACAACATGTAATAATTAATTATGTAAGCTAAATAAATAATAGAACATTGGTTTAACTCAAACAATTTTAATAGTACAACTAATTCATTATCAATTATTTCAACTCAACAATAAAATTGATAAAATATAAAACAAACTCGTTAAATAAGTCATTATTTATTTCATCAAAAAACACTAAGTCACAAATTCAAATTAAATTTCATAAATTTACAAACAGATATAATTTTACAAAATCTCGAACAAAACCTAACATATACAAATCATAAATTCATACAACAAATTTATATAGGAAAAAGCTATACAAGAAAACACCCAAACAAAATACATATACTACAAAAATATACAATAAAAATTAACATTTTAAAATTGAGTTCAAATAAAAAATGGATAGTTTTGCTTACTTGAAGTGGGGAATCCTCAATAAATTTGGATCATAATAAGGATGGTGGCAAACTGAGTATTGAGGTGACTAAATATGTAGTAGGAGGTTGATTTGTGATAAAATTAGGGGGGGTTGTGTTGTTTGTTGCCGAGAAAAATGAAGGAAGAAGAAGAAATGGGAGAGAGAGAGAAAGGTCGTTTTTCATATCATAAATTAAATGTTACAGACAGATTTGCCGATGGATTTAATTGATATATTTAAATCTGTCGGTACTTATATCTGTAAAAATAACACATCATCGTATTTTTTAGTTTTTTTTTCATTCCTACTTTTTCCACTTTAATTCTCTCGGTATATACCGAGAGAATATTTCTACTGATGAATACTACAAGGGCTATTCAATCGAAGAAATTCACTGCAATTTACCGAAGAAAATATTTTGTTTGTGTATCCATTTGTATTTATCAATTTTCTAGTAGCAGCAGAATAAGAAAAATACAATTCTATTCAGAGTAGAAGTCCTTAATAGAATAACTAGTTAAAAATTAAATATTAGACTAAGGTTCACATATATATCAATAGAATAAGAATTTAGCTTTTATTAGAATTT
>Ga0325411_1005893_pt1 | contig 13518 bp, 7 predicted proteins | sample PopdelMetagenome_13_FD_206181 | JGI IMG/M metagenome (GOLD analysis project Ga0325411, IMG submission 206181) | Populus deltoides microbial communities from Bellville, Georgia, United States - Xylem-PdIQD-R4 | ecosystem: Host-associated > Plants > Phyllosphere > Stem > Wood/Secondary xylem... | reverse complement strand
ACTAGATTCATTGAACTTGGACATTTTCTCAGGCTCTACTGGTTCTCGTACCAATTGACCCGAGTGTAATCTTAAATACCACTCTTAATAAGATATATACTAATTATTTTACCCGCGGGTTGAATAATTTTTTTTTGAAAAAAAAAATATGCAACTTTATTAAATGTGTTTTCTTTAAAAAACTTATAATTATAAATTAAAAGGATTAATGTTTATATATAACAAAATATAGTAAAAATCACATAACTTAATAAAAATACGTAAGTTCTCAAGTTAATTTTTAACGTAGCAAAAGAATAAAATAATGTTGCGATTGCTACATAAAATAATCATTTTCTTAGTTTTTGTATAATAATTTTTTAAAAAAAAATGTAAAGAAAAAAATTAAAAAACACATTATAGAAAAATAAAAACAAAAACAAAAACAAAAGGAACAATATAAATAGACTAAGAGTAGAGTGATAAATATTGAAATTGTAAAAAATACAAAATAATAGTTTTTATTTTAAAAAAAATGTAAGGAAAAAAAACTAAAAAAAAAAAGATAAAAATAATAATAATAAATAGTCCAAGTGTAAAGTAATATAAATTCCAAGTGTAAAAAGAAAAATAAATATAAAAAACTTATTTTCTAAAAAAATAATAATTATAATTTTGTCACCGCTCCAATAAAGAAGTTAACACTTGACGCGGTAGCCGTTGATAAAGGCTTCGCCTAATCCTCATTTCTCTCGCGGATGCAAGCTAAAGCTGTTGATAAAGAGGTCAGATGTCCTTCACAACATGAATAGGCTTTTTCAAGCTAGATAGGCCTAATCCAACCCAGAGATAAAAGTAGAATTAGCAAAAACCTAAAAAGAAATCATGAATTTACTACTCAAGTCTTCACTTATTACCTATCACAATGATTTATGTTTCTTTTTTTTTTCTAGTCCTTTAATTTTTCCGAATAACTTAGTTCTTTTTTATTGATAATTGGTTTTTATTATTTGTTCCTTCTCTCTTCCTTTTATGCTACTGTAGTCTAAAAAAAATTCTCGTTGTTGGGTTGTTTCCTGATTTTGCAAAAATTTATTTCATTCTATTGTTTGCACAAGATTAAAAGCTAGGAACCAAAATTAAAGAAAAAGTAAAATGACAGCCCTATTAAAAAAAATTGGTCCTTTCCCTTTTTTGCTAAATTGTATTTTGTCAAATTTCTTATTATTCCTGGTGCGATCTAATTTTCGACCCTATTTTGAAAAAATTTCAAAGAAAAACCAAAAATTAACAAAAAAAACAATAACAAAAACCTAAAAATTATATTCTTAATGTATTTTGGGTCGTTTTTTGTGTTTTTTTTAAAGAATTTAAAATAAAAAAAATAAATTTAATTTTTAGTGATCTAATTATAATTGTGGAAGGGACAGGACCAATTTGAAAATTAAAAACCCTCTCACCAAGTAATTCATTTTTTTTAATCAAATGGTTTACAATTATTCTCATAATCCAAGGGTTCATTTTCTTTGCTTTATCTCTAAGTTATCTAATTAATGGTTGAGATTTATTTTTGAAATCCAAATAGTTAATCTTTGTTCGCTTCATCTTAAAGCCAAAGAAAATTTTCATCTATAAATAGATGGTTATAAATACATAAAAATAAGGGCAGAAATTTAGGAGAGAATTTCTAGGTGGAATTTTAAAAAAGAATTAGTTAGAAAAAAAAAAACCCACCCGCACACCAAAACACTTTTCCATCTACCAACTCAAAAACACCCATATAACACAAAAAAACTTATACCTATTATTCTGAAACTAGTTGTTAGCTACACAAGGAAAAAATGGGTGACTCACACTAACCATTACTACAGTCCAGCCTATTTCCCTGCACACCAGCCTCTCTCTTTTCCTTCACAAGTAGCCACAACTATCAAAGGAATCCATCAAATCACAAACATTTTCATCAACCCACAACAACCATTTTCCTCTATCAATTATTAGAGTTTACCTTCTCTCAACCACAGTTTTATCCCCTCTCACCATACCAATTAAATAGTTTTTCTCATCCACCTATTAACAACCATTTAAAGCTTAGTCACCATTTTTTATAAATCAAGCCATGCTTCTCTTATACCTACTCCAGCCTCTCACACCACTGAGACATATACCAAATCACAGTCCTATGTCAATAGCCATTAGCCACTAAATCACCAGAAACCACCAAAATCATAGTTGTCATCAGCCTTCACACCATCTGCCACAACTTCTAATAGAGCTTTGATTGACAGCTCTTCCTTATCACTATCAGCAGCACCGCTGACCACAAACTCTCCCTTTCTAAAACAAAAGAAAACCACCAATCTATCATTTACCTGAAACCCATATAAACAAAACCAAAGCCTTCACCCATTTCTCATTCACTATCCAAGGTCAGCACCACTATAGACCCCCTAACCTAGTTGCAACAAAATCAGTCGCCATCAACACGAGACAACCCCATCTCTCTCTCTCTCAACCTCATCACCACTAGCAGTGATGAGTTTCCCCAAGCCAATTGACCTTACCAACACCTCTCAGCCCAATAGCCCCAGCAGCCACGGATAACAAGAGTAGCTCCCCTTTCTCTTTAACAAAATTAACTATCTGAACCCTCACAAACTAACTTTTCTCACTATCAAATTCACTACTTATCATCTCTTCTTCACACCAGTAGGAGCCAACAACCTCCATCGTCAATAACAAAGCCCAGTTTCATCTTGACAAATTTGTATAGAGAGTAAAAGAGAAGCAATTCTATGAACAAAAAAAAGATAAAATTAACAGTTTGTTGCGTTTATTTCTTTTACAGGTCCCAATGAGAGTCACCAACAGCACAGGGAGTAAGAAAAGGGGAAACCGCTTTATATCCACCTATTTTTTGGGTTTCGCCTACAGCAGCAACATGTGAAGCAAACGCGTCACCATTGTTCCTCATATCCAGCATGCTTCCTGAGTTCCTAGTAATCTCCCCAACTTTTTTTTGACCTTCAGAAGGTCCATTTTGCAATTCTTAAATGTTTAATGAGTGGTTTAAATTATTGTTAATTTTTAAATTTTGATGATTTGTAAAGTGTAATTGTAGGTGTGTGTGAGTAAAATATAGTAAAAAAAGAGAATGTGTGTGCGTGTTGCATTTTTTTTATTACTTATTTTCTTTTTGTGGTAGAAAAGATAAAAAATTAAAAGGATTTTAATTTATCCAAATGTTTTAATTGTATACAACCAAGTCTCTCAAAATTACAAAAATCATATCTTGTTTAAAAAATAAAATGCATGGTATGTTTTTTTTTTTTTGCATGCATTTTGGATTTAATAATCAGTTTATTGAATCCATAAGAATTTGATCAATATTCCTATAATCACTAAAAATTTAATTCATAAGAATTAATGGTCAATATTTTGGTATAAATGTTGAACCTATAAGTAGGCTAATATTTAAATATCAAGAATTACCCTGAAAATTCTTAGAATTATCAGAATTATTCTGAATATTCACCAATTTTAATTGGGAGTATTTCTCACCACAACACATGAGTTGTGAAAAACACTCTCGTCTTCCAAGATAGGTGAACTATGTCAAGGCACCTACATAGATCATTTTCATAAGAATTTGTTCGGGCACGCGAGCCCATAATGAATTCTAAAAGCCATATTTATTCACATGAATGAATCTTCATCCTGAGCCATAGATTAACTATCGGTTAGAAACCCTTCAAAACCTTTAAACAACATTCAGACCACACAATGCAACTTACCTCATGTAAGGTATACTAAGGGTGCTAATACTTTCTCTAGCTACAACCAGTCTATTACCTTGAAATCTCTAATAAAACCAGTATACCTGGGTTTTCTAGCGACCCTAAACCAAACAACTAGGTGACGAATCCCATAACCCCCTAACGTCATGCGTCCATAAGCGACAAGTTCCTTAAGTTCAAAGACCAAACATTTTATTTATTAATTTTATTTTTTTTATATCCTGGTCCTTGGTTTGAGAAAGAGAGAGAGAGAGAGAGAGAGAGAGAGAGAGTCATTTGAAAATAGAAAAAAAAGAGAGAGTTGTCAGTTAGCCCTATTTGACCATAAAAAAGTCATTCCTGAAGTCAACAAGTTCTTTTTGAAGAAAGAGTTCCATTGAGATGTTCATTGGCCTTCATCTTGCTTGAAAAAAGAAATTGATTTTTCAGGTTGATTTTTCATTTTGAAATTGATTTTTTATATATATTTAAGACCACAAATAATCATTTGTGGTCTCTAAAGTATTTCTTAAATGTTTTTAGGTGAAAAAAAAGTTGAAAATGAGGTTTTTTATCTCAGAAGTTGGAAGCCTGACTTTTGACCACATGAAGTGGCCTGAATGATCCAGAGATGATGTGTCTATCGTAACAAAAATAATAGACAACACCATCTTATTCTTAAAAAAAAAAACTAGGTAGATGACACATTATCTACCCAATTTAGAAAAGAAAAAAAAAGCACAAACGTTGGGCCACCTTAGCCAACAAACCTGACATGGTTTCTTTTTCTCCTTTTCTTAAAAAAAAAGAAGATATTTTATTTAAATAAAGATTAATAAAAAATATATTTGGTATGTTATTTTATTAATTTTTTTCACTAATTGTCAAACCCATGAATTAATCCAAACATGCTTAAACCTAATGGGTTAGGATTAGGGTCAACTGGTAAAATGCATGATAACCTAAACCCAAATACAATCTAAACTCTTAACAACCTAATTTGAGACAACATAATCAAAAACCACCTAATCCAATCCATTTGCCAAATCTTACTTTTGCAAATAACTAAATTTTCTAAAGTTATTGGAGCCCATACATGATTCCAAGCTCTAAATACAAGTTGTTAATTATAGGCTGTGATGATTAAGTCATGGAAGAACTTCACATAAAAATGGACTTTCCCTAACTGATGAGTTTGGGCCTATATTGATCCTTCAAAACAAGTCCCTCATGGAATGTGGTACACTCTAATTCTTAAGTTAGCATTTAAGTTTGTTTGATCAAGTGGCAATCACGTAAAAATTTCAAAAATAGACTTTCCCTGTATGTTTTCTAGCTCGTTGAGTGTTATCTTTATATAGTGTTGTTAAGATTAATCCCCTTTTTCTTTCTCAAAAGCTGAGAATATATAGTCTTGAAAAATATCTATAAAATATATAAAGAAATATTTGGAGAAATGCTGGTGAAAAAGAATATTATTCATGAATAGTAAACTAAAGTGAGCAAGTTCGGTCAGACCAAAACTCGAGCTCGGTTGGGCTTTGACTTGACAAGCTTCGTGGAGCTTGGTTGGGTCATAGCATAATCGAGACAAAATAGCTTGGTTGAACTATGAACAAATCGAGCTCGAGGTGAAGCTTGGTTGGGATGCCAAACCAAGCTTTCACATGTCTTTTTATTATTATTATTATTATCATTTGCCCCTGATGTCTTGTAAATATACATATTTGGAAGACTTTAACCAGTTAGAAAGGGAAAACAAATACTTACAGTATATGCTTGCATAAAAATATTACAAGTGTGAGCATGCCTTTGAATGTTTGCCTATTTTTTGATTTTATGAGAGATATTGTTGATGTTTTATGGGGAGAGATTCATGATCCTTTTGGAGACAATAGTCGCAAGGACTTGAAGAAAGTTGGTCATGAGGACTTAGAGATAGTTGGTCACAAGGACCTAGAGATAATGGTCACAGGGACCAAGAAAAAATTAGTCATAGGGACTTGAAGAAAATTGGCCACGGGGACTTGGAGGCATAATAAAGATTAATGGAAACTTCTCCATGAAAATTTCAAGGTAAAAAACTCAAATAGATAAAATTGAAGGTTGGGCATTAAAATAAAAAATTAATCAAAGATTGATTACCAAATTTTTATTTTTCTCTAACAAGTACTTAAGTTGCTTAATTGGTTGTTGAAGTTAAAATTAATGTACAAACTATTTGGACCGTATTATGTTTATTGTGCTTTCTTATTCTTGTTATGTTGTATTATTATTTGTTGTGTTGTGTTCTAAGATTAAACATATTAAAGTTTTTGGTAATGAACTGTTTTATTATGTTGATAGTAAAATTACCTAAAATCAAACTATCATTAAGGAAATAACTTTACTTAATTTTTTTCTTAAAAATAATTAAATATATTTTTTAAGAAACTAAATAAATTATATCTTTGAAAGATACACATATATTAAAATAGCATAAGAAAAAAAAGCAATAATGAAAATATTACATAGTCTTTTTTAGTAATTAGAAATAGTAGATAATTTAATTAGGATCCATAAAGCTAAGATATAATATACTTAAAATAAAGTAATTGAGCTTAGTTAGTTTTAAAATATTTAAGGTTACTAACTATGTAATTAAATATTAGTTAATTGGTATGTATAAAAAATATTAAGTTTATTTTATTTTTAAAATATTTAAGGTCGTTTTTTAAAATAAAATAAATAGCATTTCATCTAAAAAAAAATCACTTCCTATGTTTTGAGTTGAAATCTAATATACATTTAATCTATTTTTTTTAAAAAAAAACAATATATTTCAATATTAAAAGTTACATGGTTGATTTCTAAAATCTTTATCAAATACTTTTTTTATGATCATTAAAGCAAATTAAAGCATTAAAATTTAGAAAAAATTAGAGAGTCAAACAGACCCGTAAGTTTGCTCAAGTTTATTTGTGAGTAGAAAATCTATTTCTAATTTATAGATGAAACTTAATTTTAAATTTTGTATTTTTACGACAAAAAAAATATGTTAATTTGAATACTCCAAATACATATCACTACACCATTAAATAGTTTCACCAACGGACTAATTCTATTGGTGAAAGGCATGACCTCCATCGGTGAAATTATTACCGACGGTCTCACTGACGAAATAATTTCATCGGTAATTCTCCTTTTCATTGTTAATTACCGACAGTCTTACGGACGGATACGCGCACCCAATTTTTTTTTTCCCGTGAGAACATTACCGATGGACTACACTCGTCTGAATTTTCAACAGTAATTACCGATAGATAATCCGTCAGTAATAGTTATGGTAAACACCGACGGAAATATTCTGTCGGTAATTATGGCATCGGTGGTAATTGTTTGGCAACTCTCTGTGAAATACTGACGGAAATTATCCGTTGGTAAAGCCGTCTATATTTAAACACCGACAACAATATTTCATCGGTAATTATGGCATCGGTGGTAATTGTTTTGCAACTCTCTGTGAAATACCGACGGAAATAGTCTGTCAGTAAAGCCGTCGGTATGTATTTAAAATATATCAAAATAATAATTTATTAATAGTAAAAAAGCTTAATAAACATATAAAATTGGATTAAACATTAAAAATATAAAAATAATGTTAAATAATATTCACCCAAATATTCATTACAAATTTAATGTGTTTAAAAAACAAAATTAAACTAGAATAGCGGCGAAGCTGGAGGAGGAGGAGGAGGAGGAGGAGGCTGGTTGTTCCCAGGACCGTACAACCAAAAAGGAGTTGCACATGTATCATCACCTATCTTTGATCTCATCTCCATGACCATTTGACTGAGCTGATCATAATTCTTCGAGAGTTGTTGATATTGTTGTTTCAAGGCAATGAACTCCTCAGACTGGGTGCTCGATACTGATGGAGAGCTCCCAATGGTTGAAACACTACGGGCCGACTGCAAGTTTTTAGCCATCATGTTGGAGAGCCTATAGACCCGATTTTTTTCGGGTCCACCAGACGATCCCACCTCTATCCACAAATCTGGATCGAAATCTGGATGGGTCGAAGGATTGTCCCCATATCTCTCCCTCAACCGGCTATTATAGGTCTCCTGAAAATTTTAAACAAAATCATCATATGCAATTCAAGAAAATAATAACTTACAAAATAAAATGAATGAACGAACATACCACGAAGTGCTGAGCACGGTTGTCCATGGACTGCTGCACCCCGTTTTGGCGGTCTTGACTCGCACATGCGTCTCTACAAACAACTCCATTGAACTCGGCTCACGTCCAAGAGACGCAGCTTGTAAGGAAAAAATAGGTTGAAAGTTAAATATATTATAAGGAATGACAAATTAATTAACGATATATTTCATTAAAATTAATCTTACCATCCGCTTTGCATGTGCGCTGAATGAGACGGATCTGCCAGTGTGCGTGGTCACCGAACCATGAATTTTCTGGTACCGGTTGTTGGTGTCGGACTGTGAGCGCCGTGAGAACCACTCTGAGGTCATGTGCTCAATATATGCCGTCCATATTTTCCCCGAGATGAATAGCGGTTTGAATTCCCGCCCAACCACCACCTCATTCCATCCTTCAAGACCGTTATCCCTCGCATGTCTTTTTGATTTTTTTGAGTGTCATACCAAAAATCACGCAACCTACTTCCATTGTAACAAATTAGAATTTAAAACATAAAATTATAAAATAAAAATTAATATTATTTTCGATGTTACCTATTTGCCGTGTGATTCTCCCATACCCTCCTCACACTATTGTTGCTCGCCCTATCCCACTTTAATTTGTTCTGTGTATATAAATAATTCATATAAAATAAAAATGGTACAAGATATAAAATTATAACAATAATTTATTAAAAATAAGCTGGAAATTAAAAGTTAACACCGACTTGAAATCGCTTAAACCATGAATCGATATTAGGTTTCCACTCAGGATGTCTGGAAACCTGGCTCCATTGAAACAATGGAATCTCCATCGACGATTTAAACGCCAATGTTTGTAGAGACATCCTATAACAACTACAAAATTATACATTCATACTACAAACACGTTCTCTAGCACGAAGCTTGCTCTTGGTTTTGCGACCCGTGACCCATCACAAACCAACTCCATATTTTTACGGTTATAGAACCGCACTACATCCAATCTAGCCTTGATGTTGTCCTTTGTCTTCCCCTTCACATCCATGACAGTGTTGAAAATGTTCTCAAACACGTTCTTTTCAATGTGCATGACGTCAAGGTTATGGCGGAGAAGATTGGTCTTCCAATAAGGAAGCTCCCAAAACATACTTCGCTTCACCCAATTATAGGTCAAACCAAAACCAGGAAACTTCTGTTTACCTGATTGGAGACCAAACACAATGTCACTGTACTCTGACACAACATCAAACAATTCTTCACCGAAAGACGCGGGGGTGAAACATCCTTTTCAACTTTGCCAACAAAGAAATCATTTTTGTTCATTCTGTACCTGTGATTCGGCGGCAAGAAATGACGGTGACAGAAAAAAAAAGAAGCTTTACCCCCATTTATTAGTGTGAATGCCTTGTTGTTCTCCATATGGTATGGACATGCTAGCTTTCCATGCGTGCTCCAACCAGAAACCATTCCATAAGCTGAGAAATCATTGATAGTCCACATCAAAGCCGCTCTCATAACAAAATTCTGTTTCCTCGAGATGTCATAAGTTAAAGCTCCAGAGGACCACAACTGCGTCAACTCATCAATCAACGGATGAAGAAAAACATCTATATTTCGCCCCGGACTGCTCGGACCTGGTATGATCATAGATAAAAAAATGAACTCCGGCCTCATACACATCCCCGGTGGCAAGTTATAAACCGTCAGTATGACTGGCCAACAAGAATAAGGAGCAGCAAATGACCTGATTGGGTTGAATCCGTCTATACACAACCCAAGACGCATGTTCCTTAATTCAGCTGAAAAGTGAGGATGCACACTGTTAAAGTGTTTCCAGGCTTCACCGTCACAAGGATGCACCATCACTCCATCAACCGCATGGTGTGATTGGTGCCATGTCATGTGCTCAGCAGTCCTTGGTGACATGAATAACCTCTGCAATCTAGGTGTGATTAGGAAATATCTAAGTTTTTTATATGCCACGAGAGTCTTCCCTCTACCAGTTCTGGGTTTGTAATGGGAATGCCCGCATGTCATGCACTCTGTCATCTCAGCATTTTCAAGGTAGTATAACATGCAGAAGTTAGGGCATATATCAATTTTATAGTATCCTAAACCGAGGGGTTTCATCATGAACTTGGCAACATAGAAGTTCTCTTTCAGCCTGTTTCCTTCAGGTAAAATGCTTCTAGCCCATTCGATAATCTTGTCATAACCGACCTCACTCAACCCGTGATCTGACTTGATGGTGAACACTTGTGCTACGACTGATAATTTACTGTGGTTCGTGTAGCCATCCCATAATGGTTCGTCAGAATCTTTCAACAGATCAAAAAACCTTGCTGCATCTGCATTAGGTTCTTCTTCTACGATTGGACATTCCCTAACATTACCTTCACTTATTCTCATTGCATCCATAACCATATTCCTGTAAGGATTACTATTCTCATTTCCAACTTCATGCATGTTGCTAACACTTGAAGTTGACCCAACCACCTGTTCTTCCATGCTCTCATCAGGAACAAATAGTTCTCTGGGTGCATATCAACACAGGTAATTCTCCATGAACCCTTTAGTTAGAAGATGCATCGTTACAACATCTTGATGCAGAAACTTTAAATTTTTACACTTTCTGTATAGACACCTAATACCGACCGGTGAAAGTGCCACGTCACTGTATGGCTATCTCGGTTTGAATCCGTTGGTCATTCCGTTGGTAAAATCGTCTGAAAAAACTCCACGTCACCACACTGTTGCATCTTTCCAAACAAACTGTATAGGCTATAGGTGATACGGTCGGTATATACCAACGGAAATATGCCGTCAGTATATACCGACCGGATCACCGACGAAGTTACGCCGTTGGTATATACCTACAGAATTGGAGACAGAATTATTTCCATCGGTAAGAATTACCGACGAAAATATTCCATCGGTAATTCCGTTGGTTTTCACCGGTTTTCTAGTAGTGTATGATTTACTACCTTGACGGTTTTCTAGTAGTGTATGATTTACTACCTTGACGTATACATTCAAACAATTTAATCATTAATTAAATAATTCAAGCTTCATTACCTTATCACAAACTCCACTAAGTTTGAGCTTTTTAAAATTATATTTATATGACCATAAGAGAAAAAAAAAAGCCATATCATTTACAATACAATTATATTTGCTAAAACATTATACTAATCATATATCCCATAATTTAGTTATTTGATAATTCATATATAATCAATTATTTAGTAATTTGGCTATATTATTATAATCTTGTTTGTATGTTATTTTAATGATTATAATCATGTGCATTTAAATAAAAATATTAACAGATCTTATACTCATAAAAATATTTAACCCAAAATTTATATAATTTTATTTTTTAATCTTGTGATCTAGGAGATTTTTTTTTTCGAATGTGCATTTTGAAGTTATTGAGCATAATTTTTTATTCCACTGTTTGATTAGATTGTAATACTCCTAAGAGATCCTAGAGACTCTATTTTCTATAGGGTTAAACTTTCATAACAATCAGTTATTGGAAAGTCTTTCGATATTTTATAAAAATTACTATTTAGGATTTGTTATATTTTTATTTTCTCAATCCATATAAAATTTAGATTTTCAATTATTCTTGATTTTATTTTAAAAATTACTATTGTAACATTTAATTTTGTAGTTTTTTAATTAAATAATAATAATAAAATAAAATAGGTAAAATTCTATACTATCATAAACTTTTAAACAATTTGAAAGGCCTTGATATACATTGATCTAGCATAGGAGATGAGTTGATTTTTCTTTTATATCTTACTAAAAATACTCAATATGCATCTTAAACTAAAACTTATTGTAAGAGATTTCTATTGTTTTTAAAAAAGAATTTACATTAAAAATATGTATAATTCAAAATATTTGATTTAAAAGATTTCCTCATATTTGCTCTCTTTTCAAATTGATATCAATATTTTTTTATTTGCATACGTGGCAAAATGTATCAAGTGTATGTGTTTGTTTTTTTATAGATGTCAAAATTTTATTGATTAAAATTTAAAAATATATATTAATAGATTAACAATTCATATGTCATAATCATAGCAATACTTTGAATTGCATTCATTTTGATAAGCTTATATGGGGTAAAGAAGGATGATAGACAACTGTATAATTGACATTAAAAATATTTTTTTAATGAAATATCAATTTTTTATGCATTAAGAAAATGCTTTAATTTTAATATATAAAATAGATAGATAAATTGTTAAATACAGGAGTATATTTATAAATTGTGCACAATAGAGTCTGTTATATTAAAATTAACATGAAGTTATCACAAATGACTTTACATATAATATTTTTTAGTACTTTTTTAATAAAATTATTCATAAATTACGAACTGGCCGGGTGTGTTTGGTGTTTGGATGATAATAGATAATCATAGGTTAGATTTCATCATATTCATTACTCAACTGGTAATATATATATTACTTGAGTTTCAAGTTTCGATATGATATCTATTACTTGAATACTATAAATTATTTAATATAAAATAAGTGTGTGTATTAATATTCTACATACTTTATATATATATATATATCTTGAGTACTCATACTTTATCCATTAAAAAACAAAATTCAATTAAAAAAACTTTTCATGTGGAATATAGGAAATGTAAGATTCAATGAAGTCCATGATTTTTTATTTTATTTTTATTTTTTGTGTTTTGGAAGCACGCCAGTAACACCATAAGAGGATAATCTTCTCTCATTTCTTTTATACTCGTCTCACCTAATGTATTAGGAGACTACGTACATAATTAAAGTAAGAAGAAATTTGGGAAGCTGGTCCACACCTATACCCTTGGAGATGGCTTTCGATTTGGCCCTTAGCATTGACTGTCTCTTAATTAAGTTCTGGTCCCTTAAACTCCCAAGAGACGAAGTACTCGAAATTAATTCAATAAGTTTCACTATCAACCCCAAACTTCCAACAAATTGATCGAAGGAAAGTGAGTAGAACCATAAATTCATGACCTAATATGTTTCTTCAATAGGCTCAATAAATACTATTGCCAAGTAAAATAGGTAACTAACCTAAAACATCAAATTATCAATTATAAACTAATTTATAATAACAATTTAATATATGTGTATAAAATAGAATCAAACTTATGTAATTAGTATTAACATGGCTTAAAAATGGAAAATAAATTAAAATAAAACATGCCTACGTAGTATCTAGAATTATATTAATTAAATTTGTAGCTGAGGTTTTTTGTTATAATGCAAATTTGGATATGATCAAAGCTTTTAAAGTTTAATCCAAAAGGAAATAGTTAAAAGAAACAAATTGATAAAATCAATATTTTCACAGACAGATTCTATCAGTAAAAATTTTACCGATGAATTATGTATCTTATATCGACGGAATGCATCCGTCGATAAAACTGTTTTATTAATGGTGTAGTGTGAATTGTTTAAGGTATGTAGAGAGAAAATTATTTTTCTCAATAAAACACCTAAATATATTTATTAGATAAGATATGGATTTAAGATTTGAATTAGAAAAAAAAGTTATTTTTTACACTAATTTTCGAAGTA
>Ga0325411_1005892_pt1 | contig 13519 bp, 5 predicted proteins | sample PopdelMetagenome_13_FD_206181 | JGI IMG/M metagenome (GOLD analysis project Ga0325411, IMG submission 206181) | Populus deltoides microbial communities from Bellville, Georgia, United States - Xylem-PdIQD-R4 | ecosystem: Host-associated > Plants > Phyllosphere > Stem > Wood/Secondary xylem... | reverse complement strand
ATTTGCATAATTTTCGTGAGCTAAGCAAAGGTGATGGTTTTGTTGAGGACCAAAATACACGTGCAAATGTGTTGAATGGTCTTAAGATATCTAACTAATAATTCCTTGTGGACGTCTGATGTATTGTTAAGAAAAAAGCAACATATACCTCTGCTTGTTGAATTTCAATAAATAAATACAAATTTAAGTTAAACTTTGTTATGTTGATACCAATTGTTAAATACATGTTTGCGCTTTTACAATTTTAAAAAACTCTAATCAAGAACAAAGAAAAATTACTCTTGCATGATTCTCTAGCTAACAATGCAAGGATATACTTATTGTCCTCTAATAAAATGTTAATTCAACATACTTAAATTTCTCATATTCTGTCCATTAATTTGTTGTCCAAACTTTTTATTACCCATCTCTAATCCTCAAACTTGGGTATGGCGTGGTTTTTATACCAAGTAGCCTGAACCTGGCAATCATGTCAAACTCATGCACTTTTTTTTGAAAATATAGGAATTCACTTATAATTGTTCTAAAAACATATTTATTTGCATATTTTCATCTTTCTTTTTTAACCAAATATATTTTTATCTTTTCTATATTTCTCTTTTCTATTTTGGGATATTAACAACACGCATTTCTAAAATTCAGTCAATATTTTTTTTATTAATCTCTGATTTTAGCGAACAAATCATCTACAAAATTGCACAAATTAAGATAGTCATAAGGATAATAAGTCTTTTACATATATAGTATTTTCTTTTCCTACAATATAATGCATCGCACGTGTGCAGCGTCGCGGCGATTACCATATTTGCCTAGACAGACAACACACCTGTGTGGTGGACGATCGTCGCATCGCTGCACACGTGCCACATTATGTATCAATTTAAAAATTCAAAAGTTTTCTCTTGTAATCATATATTTCAAATTTTTGTATATACTAATAGTTATAATGTAGAATAAACTCTCCTTGTAATAAACTTTGACAATTAGATTATGCAACAACATCTCAAAATTTTAAAAAAGCATGAACCTTTACAAAATTATCCAACACTTGTATAGAAATATAAAATTAATAGTTTCATCCACAATGCATACAAAAAAAGAGAAGTTTATTTTTGAAGAGTTGAAATAAATCACTTAGAACTCAATATTTTCCATTCTTTCCTCTTCAAATATAACAATTTTATAAAATAAATTGTGCAAATAAAAAAATTTTTGCAGTTAAGTTATACTACATATGAATGAAAAATCCTGCTTGCATGAGGCAATGTTTGTTTTTTCAGTCTAATGATGCTTTTGAAAAATTTTAATTTTTTTGACCTAGATGTGCGAGGCTGGCATGGTTGCGAGGCCCAAGTGCTTGGGTCTAGCAACCACGCCAGACCCAAGTGCCTTGGGTCTGGTAAATCATGTCAGACCCATGCGGCTGGGGCTACCAACCATGCCAGACCTGTGTGTCTGGGTCTGGCAAACATGTCTGATTTAACAAACAACAAACAAAAAGGACAATTGTACACTTTAGTTGTTAGAAGAGAGAAAAAAAAGAAAAAAACACAAATAATCAATCATTGGCAGTAATTCAACCATTATATGTCCACACACGCCACAACATGGGGAAAGAGCATGGTTGCGCATCCAGTTAGATGGTGGATGACCAGATTTGGCCACCGAGAAACATCATACTTGGAAATTGAAAGGCAAAGCTTCTTTTTTTTCTTTTCAGAAGCTAAAAGCTTTATTTGATTGTACTTGAAAATTGAAAAAACTTGAATATTCTTGTGGAAAAAAGCTAAAGAAACGTTTATCCGCTCGTAAAAAGATGAGAAATTGAAAGTGAAACTACTATTACAATCCACAATAGAATATCTCTTGATATACAATGATTTCCCCACACCATTTGACTTTTGTTATAATTTGCTGATTTTTAAAGTTAAAATTTTAATTTACATAAAAACTTTTTAACATGAAATATTAATATAATTAAAGAAAATTATATGTGAATAGAAATTAATATCAAATAATCTACGTTGGCATATTATTGCGAAATCCAAAAAAAATTGTTCCATATAAAAAACAAAACTTTATTATAGTTTATACAGTGAAAAGTTGAAAGGTCATAGATAAGTCTAAAAAAAATAGTATGAATTTAAATCACATACAAGGGAGACGCCACCTAGGAACAAGAGAGGGCAGTTGCCTCCTTAATTATTTTTCAAAATGCTTTTTATATTTAAATATTAATATAACATCTTAGATTTTGCAAAAGAAATTAAACAAAAAAAGAAAGAAAATAAAAAATGATGTGGCTAGAAAAAAGACCACAACTTATAGGTTTATATCTCAATAGTTTCAATTTTCTTAATATTTTTTCCTTATCAGTTTATTTGCATCTTCTTTGAGATAGATTGGTCTCTCTCTCTTTCTTTTTATCGTTTTCTTTCTTGATTTAATTGTATTGACTGAATATTTCTCATACCTACTTTTTAAAATTTCAAGATTGTTATGATTCTTGAATTTTTAGTGTCAGTTTCTTATCCAAATCTCTAAATAACAAATTTAATTGGAGTTATTTCACTTTTTTTTCTCTATCAATAAAGTTTGATAATTTTGGATCTAAGTTTTAATGGATAACTAACAAAAATTAAAATTTTAGAGCTTATATTTTTGAGCTAAGAGACTAAGTAGTCTATCAAATAAAAATTGTATGGATAACTTGTTATATTTTAGATGCAGATGCAGAGTGCTTCAATATATTCTGTTAGTAATTCTAAGATTACCTAATCACTTATTATTTCATTATTCATTAATTAGGGACTGAAAAGGTAATTGTCAAGTTTATAAACATAATTCAATGACTTGGATTTGAAAAAGAAAATAATTGATTTCTACTTTTTACATATTATCGCTACCAATTATTTATAAAAGAAACTATTAATTTGAAAATATAACCTCAAAAAAATAATTAATGATCTAAAACATATTGGTTACATAATTTAATTTACACTGCTACTAATTTTTTATATAAAAAATACTACTAAATAGAAAATTTGTGTAAAAATATTAGAGTAAAATATTAATTATCATAATTTTTTATATGAACAAACCTTTTATGCAATATATTTCACCACATTAGATGAAAACAACTTTATGCTTAACACATGTTTGGTATATAATTTTGATTTAAGATTTACCTTATTATCATCAAATAAAATAAATTGTACTTAGCTAAATATATAATGCTGACACAGTTGAATATATATAATGAGTGTTTAATATTTTTATAATTAAATATTATTGAGATTGTTTAAAAGTCAAGTCAAATCTATGTAATGCCATAATGATTATTATGAAACTCAACTGATTTTTGTTTAACAACAAATTATTGTGTAGTTGCATTAATTATTTAATAATATCATTGACATGCAACTTAATGAGTTAGAATGATCGTATCACTTAGACGAGTACAACATTACTTCTTTATGTGATATGTTTAAACCCTAAATGACTCTTTTTTTGCTTTCAATAATAAAAAAAAGCTTATTCGCCTTACTCATTTTTATCCTAATGAATTCTCTATAACGGACCTTATGCTATTTGATAACCAACTTGATAAGTATATTATTGATATATGCAATGACGATGAGTTTTATGACATTGAAGGTTTTGCTAGTCTTAAGGAGAAGATGGTAAAAACAAAGAATAACGATACGGAGAGAGTTTTTCAAGCTGGTATATATGTTTGGTATATATTCTTATCAAATTATCATTACTTCTATAAGTTGTAACTGCTACAGTGAAAATAGTTTTTTCTGCTATGCATATTGTCAAGATTAAATTGCGGAGTAAGATGAGAGATAAATGGATGAATGACAATTTGGTTATATACATTGAGAAATATATCTTTGATGAGATTGATAATGAAGTCATTATAAAGCGATTTCAATAAAAACTCGAAGAGAAAAATTATAATGTAAGTTTTATCATTTTAAAAATATTCTTAAATTAATTTCACTTAATATGAGTTAGTACATATGTTTCAAATTGATTTCTCTATGTAACGTATGTCTACATAATATCAAGTATTTGCTAATAATTTCCCCCCTCATTTAAAAAATCTTGGCTCCGCCACTACTCATACGCTTAGCTCCGATCGAGCATGAGCAAGCTCACGAGTCTCAGGCCTTATGTTCTAGGTCTTAGGTTTGATTTTATTTATTTGCTAACTTATTATGTATTTAGATTTTGGTTTATCATAAAATAATTCTTTGGCTCATAAAAAATTATTTTTTGTCAATCCATTTTTGAATATCAAACCCATGAATAAACAATCTAAATAGTCGGTCCGTATTGTTTTTTCAAAGGAAAAACATCTAGTTTTAAAATTAAAAACTATCAAGTTTTTATTCATTTTTATGGTACATAATTAATATAAAATTGTGAGAATTAATTGTGATAATTACCAAAATTAATTCTTCATCATTTTTTGTTCTAAAAATCAGTATAACTAGGGATGGAATAGGAGATATTCTAAACACTTTTGCAAAACTTCTCTTCTCTCTCTCTCTATATTGTTTTTATCTTGTTTTGCCTCTTGTTTCTATTACCTTATTTATTATTCTTTTCACTCAATTATAGAGCTTAGGTTCTCGTTATTTTGGAAGAGAGATTTTGCATTTCAATTCCTTTATCTATATAATTAAAAGAAAATGCATTTTTTTAAGGGGTGTTGTCGGGATTTTAGAAGATTGATTGCACACTTTTGTTTGTAACGGGTGACATGCAATAAAACCTTAAATGCAAAAAAAATATATCATTAGTAACAATAAATTGCTAACTTTTTAAGCTTTTAAGTTTGTTTAACAAATAAGTAGCATATTTTTCTCTAGTTTAGATTTTATAGAGAGAATGCATGCTAGGTTTCAAGTTTACACATAAATTTGCTTTTAAGTTTCTTATTTAATTTTATTATAAGTTTAACTTGATTAAATTTCCTTGCATGTTACATAAACTAAAAAAATTATGATAAACAACTAAAAAAAACTAAAAGAGGAGGGGTTTTTAGTGCATCCCTTTAATGAATAATGTTTTGTTTTTTTTTTCCTTTGATTTTTTTTAATCAATGCTTTTTATTTTTTATTTTTTAATATTAAATTTATTTTTTATTGGATTATTTTACTCTTATGACATGGTTCATGAGTTTGACAAGTTAACTCGATTGACTCGAGTTTTTTTTTTAATTAACTTATTTTCTTAATTTCATCTTTTAATATTAGGTTGATTGATAATTAGACTTCATGATTTGTTTTGTTTGCTTTCTATTAGGTTATTTCGACCTCATGACCTAAGAATAATGCTTAATATGTTAACCTGAGTTGACTTAAGTTATTTTTTTGTGTCCTTTTTTAATTGAATTTTTTTTAATTTTATCATTCGACTTTGGGTCAGTTGGGAATTGAACTTCATAATTTATTTTGATTTGCTTTATATGGGAATATTCTAGTCTCATGATCAAGGTCGCAAGTTTTGGTATTTTTACCCAAGTTAAATTGAGTTTTTTTTTCTAAGAATTTATCTTGCTCACATAACCATGATCATGAGTCATTCAACATTGAATTTGTTTTTTATTGGGTTGTCCTTGTCTTATGACCTGTGTTATGAGTTTGGCGGGCTAATCCGATTGACTTAGTTTTTTTGTTTTTTTAATTGACTTTTTTTCTTCCAAGTTTCATCATCTAGTAGTGTCTTTGATTGAGAATTAAGCTTCATCATTTGTTTTGATTTTTTTTATTAGGTTATCTCGCCATCATGACCAGAGAATAATACTTAACGGGTTAACTTGAGCTGATTTGGCTCATTTTTTGTATAATTTCTTAATTAAAATTTTTATAAACTTTATCATTCAATATTGGATCTAACAATGTCAATTGGAGATTGAATTTCATAATTTATTTTGATTTGCTCTCTTTGGGATTATATCAGTCTCATGACTATAGTCATATATTTGACAAGTTAATCTGGGTTTAATCATGTCATTTTTTTCATATTCTTTCTATAAAGTTATCTCAGTCTCATGACCTAGGTTATGAGATTGGCGTATTGACTCAGGTTGTTTTATATGTTTTTTTTAATTTTTTTAATCTCATTCTTTAATATTAAGCTCATTGAGGATTGAGAATTATAATTCATAATTTGTTTTAATTTGCTTTTTATGGGGTTATCTTAGTTTTATAACCCAAGTCGCGAGTTTAACAAGTTAACCCAGGTTCTTTTTTAGGTCTTTTTTTAATTATTTTTTTTTCAATTTTATCCCTCAACATTGCGTTGATTGAGAATTAAGTTTTATAATTTGTCTTGATTTACTTTATATAGGGTTATCATAGTCTCATAATCCGAGTTGCGGATTTGACATGTTAAACTGGCTTTCTTTAGGTCAATTCAATATATTTTTATTTTGATATTTTTATTAAAAAATTAGTCAAATCAAGTTTTTATAATTTGTCCGGGTTGCTTTTAAAACTACAAAATAAATCCTCATACAGTTAAAAAAAATTCACTAGAAAAGATATTAATAATATCTAAATATATTTTTTATGTTAATTTTTTTTTACCAGATTTGTAGCATAACACAAACCAATGATATAATTTAATCCATAGCTCACGGATTACATACAATGTCTGAGTGACATACATAATCTTGATTAGGAATCAAGTTAATTTGAAAATATTTTTTATTATAAAAATAAGTAATATGCATTATACAATTTAATAAAGATGGAATAAAATCACTTAGATACGTAAGAATTGAAAATTCTCTTTCTTTTCTTTTTTTCTTGTTTTGGGTCTTGACTTTGGTAAAAAATAAGTTCTGGTCCATGTGATCTCTTGCACTTTAAGTTATTTTATTTTGACAATTAGTGTAATTAGGTATGTTTCATTGAACACACACGTGTGTTTACATGATTGATTAGTAAGCAAATAGCATGATGCCGTGATTTGAGGATCTATTATTGAGATTAAATATCCCGTTGACAAAACATGATGTTCAGGTTACGACAAAATAGTAAGTTGCATTGCAAAACAACTGGCTTTTGAGTTCTGGTTAAGTTCTTAACTAGATAATTTTTACGAGTTCTGTAGCAGTTCAGACCAAAACTTAAATCAACATAAAAAAAATATTTTTTAATAGCAAGAAAATTTTAAATTATTAACTTCCAATTCAATATATGTTTCCAATAAAATAAATTGAGGAAATATTAAAAGATATCCTAACATCAACTAAAGATTAATTTGTGAAATTGAGAAGCATGCACAGATTAATATACTCAATGTAGTGGAAAGACCTTTAATATTTTTTATTTAATTATATGAGATTAATTTTTTTTAATAATAAGATTAATAATAATATAATTCTTTCTTTTTCTTATTAATATCTTTAATTTTAACAAAAAAAAATCTATTTTAGATTTTTTCTATGTTATTTATTTAATAAAAATCAAAAGTAATCATAACACATAAAAAAATATTAAATGATTTTAAAAAAATATGGCTTTAACTAAAATCCCTTTTCCTCATTAATGTGATTATTTTTTTATTTTTTGAAAATTATTTACCACAACATTTGTTTTTTAGACAAAATTCTATTATTATTTATGAATCAAGTTTCAATTAAAACTATTTTTTTGTTAAATTATGTAATGATAAAAATATATGTTAACACGAAAACAATAAAATAAATTTATAAAAAAACCATGATGGGTTGTCCATAAAGCAAGCTTGCTAATGTAACAATATAATCTTATTCAAGAATATAGAAAAAAAATGAATGATAATAAAAATAATATCTCAAATATATCTTTAATTAATTCATTAATTTAATAAAATAATATATTTATTACATTTTAAATTGATTAATTTAAATAAATTAAATTTAAATTGAAGAAAAAATATTAAAAAAATAAAAATAGTCCAAGAGCGAAAGTTTGGGTGGCCTAGCACACTTGGCCCAATAAAAGTAAAGCCAAGCGCCAGGGCCAGCCAGTGCAAGCCGGCACACCTGTTTTTTTTTAATTTAATAGAAATTGCTTCATCCGCTCAATTTTTTTGAAGGATAAAGGAAGCAGACGATGCATCGTTTGCTTGTTCAAATTTTATCTAACAACGAGGTTGATAAAAAATCAGACCAGAATTCTTTAGATAAAAAAAACATTATTTTCACCTAAAAAGAATCCTTATAACCTCAATAAAATAATCTCTCAACAAAAAAAAAAACTTTCAAATCAGTTCAAAAACATAAAATTAAATAAAAAAATTTCTCTCAATCACGATCTATCTTTTCTGGCAATATGAAAGCCCAAAACACCTTAGTGCCACTCCTCATCTCAAGAGAAACACTTTGATATCAAATTTAGTTTTTTTTTTTGTTAACGAGATCTTGCGAGCCAAATGCTTTCTCTTTTTATTTCTTCTCTTTTAAATTTAGAGATCGGAATGTGAACAAAATAAAATTTTAAAATATAACATAAAATTTTCGTACTAAAGAGACTAAAAGGAAATAAAAATAAAAAAGCCAAAATCTTTTGAAAATGCGTTAAATGAATGGTATTAAAAAACACCTTTGTGGTTGCCTTACTGATCATTTTGGTCCTTTTAAGTTTTTTTTTATATAAAATACAGCATCAACCTAATGTCAAACGTTTTTTAGCACCATAATAATCATATAGAAATTAAATCAAAACAAGATATCAAATTTGATTTTCAGTCAATGCAATACAAAATGATGAAATTAAAAAACAAATTGATGACTTGATTAAAAAAAAACTTAAAGGACCAAAAAAATAAAAAAAAATACTATTACAATCCATAATATTTCTCCTCACATGCTACAATATTTAAGCAAAACCATTCTTTTTTAATTTTAGTTTTAATAAAATTGCATAATTTTTTTTAATGATTAACTGTTTTCTTACATTTTATTCAGATTGATAACATTAGGTTCTTATATGTGTGACCCATCTATTAAGTTCTCTAATATGTTGACCTAAATATAAATCACAATCTTAAAGAAAATAAGATTAAATTAATTAATTTATTATGAATTCAACAATTAATTGATTTACATTTGAAGATCAATGTGTATCAACATATCATGATTCCTTAAATATTAGAAAAAGTCATAAATGGCTGGACTTAACCTTTCAGTGACCAATTTCTAAGTGTAATTATTATCCCTTCATTAACAATGTTCTGATTTAGATATTTCAACATGGAATGTGTTTACCTTGTTAAACCATATTTGTTCTCAACACCATAATCATTGATTATTTGAATAAGATTTGAAACTCTTTTCAAATCTCAGTCCACCTTGCATAATGATTTATAATCGATGCTATTTGATAATAGATGAAACATTTTTTTTCTAATTCACCTAGGGTGATAAATCATTCCTTGATAACTCAAATACCTTCATATTGTTTATAATACACCAAATATTTGCCCGTTTGTTATCCTTAATTAAAACAACGTGTAACAAGATCAAAATATAATAATATATATATAAGATAACTTAGTGATCTCAAGTCTAATGATCACTTACAAAACCGTCATGTAAGCCTATCCATAGAAACAAACGTTCTCTCCATATAAAATTCTCATGTAAGCCAGCTGAATAAATATATATATATCATTTAACAAACACATACATATTAGCTCTAGGTATCCCTCATACCTTAACTTATGAGAATGACAACTTTATTTCATAAAAAAAGAACATAATATATATCAGTCTCAACGGCTCTAATTAATATGCAATCTTAATTGAGCATTAACCAGAAAATATTTACGAACAATGCTTTGATGTAATAAAAATTTCATAATTATAACAACTTTATAATTTACTTTGCAAAGCATTTTTGTCCCTAGAACTTTATCTTTACTCTAGATTTATTAATAAAATATTTGATGAATATTAAAGATAAATAAACCTTTATTGATAATTAAATATATTTACATGAACAAAGTTAATGGTACATGTAACCAATCGATTGTCTACTGGACATATATACTAGCAATCTATCCCTTGCACTAAATTCAATTACTCATGTATCAAATATTGTATTACTCTATTTGATAATAATGTTTTTACTAGGACAATGACTTAGTAAGAGGATTTACAAGATTCTCTTCAGTAGATACTCACTAGATTCTTTTCAGTAGATACTCGCTTTATATTTATATCTTTTTTTTCTATGATTCTATAATCAAATGGAATTGTCTAAGTACATTTTTTTGGATCATTGATAAAACCTTGGTTTCTTTGCTTCTACAATGACTCCATTGTTTTCACAGTACAAGGCTACTAGATCAATAATTTCTTGGAACTTCACCTAGTTTATTGATAAACATATTGATCCAAACAATCTCTTTTGTCTTCATAAATGCAGAGGTGTACTCAGTTTTAGTTGTATAATCTACTTTGTTCTTTTATTTGAAGCTCTTCCAACTCAACACCATTATTTAAAGTAAAATATAACAGACTAGATTATTTTATCTTTAATATTTTATTGAAAGCTAACATCCAAATAACCATGAAATACTATTTCATCTCCTTTATAAACTAGAAAAACATTATTAGGTGTTCTCAAGTACATAAGAATAGTTTTAACTATCTTTCAGTGACTCTTATTTGGATTCAATTGATATCTAATGGTTATGCTCAAAGTATAAGATGCGTCTAGCCTTATACATAACATCACATACATTATGGATCCTATATCCAAAGTATATGGAATCTTTTCCATCCTATGTCTCTCAATTTGTGTTTTAAGACACATATCCTTGGACAAAAGAATCTTATATGAAATAGGTAAGTATCTTTTTTTAGATTCTTTCATGCTAAATTATTTTAGCATCTTATCTATATACATGGATTGAGATAATCCAAACAACCTTTTAGATCTATATATATAGATCTTTATTCCCAGTATATAGGTTACTTCTAATAAATCATTCACGGAGAAATTCTTGGACAACTAGATTTTTATTGACTAGAGTAAAGAAATGTCACTTCCTATTAATAATATTAGAAAAATGACTACTCTCACTAACCTTTTTAAAACACAAGGCTCGTTCATGTTTTTGATGAAATTAAACTATTTGATTTTTTCATTAAAATGGATATTCCAACTCCTTAAAGCTTGCTTTAGTTCATAAATGGATTTTTATAGCTTGCATACTTTATTAACAAAAGTTTTAGATTCAAAACTTTCAGGTTGTGTCATATACACATCTTCTTGAAGATTCTCATTTAAGAATACAATTTTAACATCCATTTATCAAATTCATCATCATAGTATACAATTATAGTAAGCAAAATCTTTATAGATTTTAACATAGTTACTGCAAGAAGGTTTCATCAAAGTCAACCTATTTATCTTTGTTTATAACATTTGATAACTGATCTAACTTTGTATGTTTGTACATCACAATCCATGTTAGTGTTTCTCTTAAAGGCTCACTTATATCCAATGAGTTTTTATCCTTTTAGGTGTATACTATGGTCCATACTTGGTTCGTGCACATGAAATCCATTTTAGATTTCATGGCATCAAGCCAGTTTTTTGAATCAATATTGGATATTTATTCCATATAATTGGTAACCTCATCAAGTATAAAAAAAACTCGTTATTTTTTGCTTTCATGAAAAGTCTATATCTTATTGACACATAATATGTCCTACTAGATCTATGGAGTTCTTATGTTTCTTGAGCTTTAGGATGAACATCCAATGTTATAACTTTTGGCTTAAGTTCTATTTAGATGTCAATTTTTGGTTTTAAAAGTTCTTCAAATTCTTTCTTTAGAAAGATACATGTTTTGAGACAAGCAATTTTTTCTCGATGAAATGGTAGAAATAATATCTAATAGTTTCTTTTAGATATCTTATAAACTTATATTTATTTGACTTAGTTCCTAACTTTTCAGATACAAAACGCTTCATATAAGTATCACATCTCAAGTCTTTAAGTATGATAAGATTGGTCTCTTATCATTTTATATCTTATATGGAGTTTTATCAAAAGATTATGATGGAACTCTTTTTAAAAGGTAAGTAGTAGTTTGTAGGGCATAGCCCAGAAAAGAAAGTAGAAAGTTTGTTTAGTTCATCATAGACCGCATCATATCCAATAAGGTATAATTTCTCTTTTCAAAAACTCTATTATGTTATGGTGTTCATGTAAGTATTCATTGTGAGAGAATCTTCTTATATTTTAGATAATCTTGAAAATTTTAGTCAAAGTATTCACCTTCTCAATTCGATCAAAATATCTTAATACTTTTTCTAATCTGTATTTCAATTTTATTTCTGAATTCCTTAAATCTTTTAAATGATTTAGACATTCATCAAATACTCTTGACTATATCCAATATTATCATCAATGATGAAACATACATATTCATCTATAATGTCTAATCTAATTTTGAGTTTCTAAAAAAAAAGGACAACGAGGACTTAATCAAAGGTTGAAGGACCAAATTAAACCGAGTGGCCAAGATTGGGAGCCCAATTGCAATAATGGTGGGTCTAATTAAAGAAAACAATGAGAATTTGAGAGCAAATTAAAGAATGACAATGAAGATTTGGGCGGACTTGCAAAATAATTAAGTTTAAAGACTTTTGATGAGCCTAATTGATTTATTTAAGGCCTTAATAAAAAGCAAAATTAAGTTAGAAAGTTAATTTATCTAAAATCAAAAGAATTAATTAAGTTTAAGGACTTAATTAAATTTTTACATGTTCAACTGACTTAATTAAGTTGGGAGACCTAATTCAGATCAATTCACAAAGATTAGAAGATTAGGGAAACAATTAAAACTTAAAAATGCTAAGTTTGTGCAATTAGAGGTTTAATTGAAAGAAATTTAAAGATTGAAGGTTAATTGAGGATCAAATTGAGGACTTTTAGAAATCAAGAATCACTTTGTAAAAAGTATAGAAATTTAAGGGTCTAGTAAAAAAAAAGCCAAGCTTTTATCCTTAGCTTCCATGAATGGTACTTAGGATGTATTCTCCAATATCAAATGTCAAAATCCTATTAACTCATAAGCCTTAAAACCTCTCAATCTCTCCTGTAAAAAGCTAACAAAACCTAACTCAAGTACAAGGCTAAAACAAAAAAGAAAAGAAAAGGCCAGAAAAAATAATTCCCTTTTTTGTTCCTGTGCACTCATCTTTAACACCACCATTAGCCTCTCTCACAACCTCTCAGACCATCAACCTCTAATAATCCCACCGTGAGCTTCATCTTCTTCCGCTCTAAGCTCTACACCAACAACTCTTATTCCACAAAACCATGAGCCTTCAACGATCTAGTTATTCCTCCTCAGCTCTAACAGTGGCAGGCCAGTTGTGCACCCTCCTAGCTCCATTGCAACAACGTCCAATAGCTCTCCTTTGCACTAGCACCTGTTGTGATCAGCAGCAGCCTTCGATCCAGTGCTACAACAGCAACAGTGAAAGATTTTT
>Ga0325411_1005891_pt1 | contig 13520 bp, 9 predicted proteins | sample PopdelMetagenome_13_FD_206181 | JGI IMG/M metagenome (GOLD analysis project Ga0325411, IMG submission 206181) | Populus deltoides microbial communities from Bellville, Georgia, United States - Xylem-PdIQD-R4 | ecosystem: Host-associated > Plants > Phyllosphere > Stem > Wood/Secondary xylem... | reverse complement strand
ATTTTCGAACAGTTAAAGCTTGTAAAGGAAAAGCTTCCAGGCCCGAGGTAATCTGTTGGTGTATAAAAAAGAATAATAATATTAAAAAAACACTGTGGGCCTCGAGATATTGCTGTATGCGCCACATGTTCTCAAAATTATTAATTATAATCATGAAAGATTGCAGGAAAAAAAAAGAAGAAAAAGTCGCAGGCTTATTAAAATAACGTCATGTTATTTATCTTTTAGTTAAAAAAGAGCATGCATATTCGACAAAATTACAAGTACAAGAATATTTAATTATGCTTTTCAATGTCACACCAGTTTATTTAATTTTAAATTCCCAATAAGAATATGTAATTCATCTCTTAAATTTTATAATTCCACAACACTAACTTTTTTTTTATGTCCACAATAAAGTGTTTTTTAATAAACTTTTATGTTAATTGAGATTAAATCTGAATCACATCTGAACAGCATTAACTTACGAGGTTTTAAATTTCCCTAAAATAACCTTGTATGGCGAGAAGATGAAAAAAGACCGAGAAAGAAAGTTCAATGATGATTTATGAGGTACATATGCATGCGAATTCCCAGAAGTAAGGGGAAAAAAGGAGCGAAAAAGAAAAACAAAAGTTACACCTTTTAATTATCGGAAATTGATGAATATATATAACTCCAGAGTTATTTTTACAAATAAAATGGTTTTGCCATGTGTTTGTATTACCTTCTATTTTTTTTTTTTAAAAAACTGGGATGCTTCGTAGAGCTTCATTCTTTATAAATGAATAGAGTAAAGTTTTTGTTTTTTTTTTCAATTCAATATATTTTTATAATTTTTTTAATAATTATCTAGATTATCTTTAAACCGACTAAGTTAAATACATCATATCGGAATAATTTTTATATAATTTAATTTTAAATTTAAATTAGAAAAAAAATTGAATTGGAAGGTTTTTTTCCTGTAAATTTTATTATTTTTTTCTTAAATTTATTTTTATATTTTTTTTATTAATCAATCAAATTGTCTTTAAATCAATTAAATCATATCAAATCAAGTCTAAAATTTCAAAATTAAGTTGCCGGGTAAGATTTAATAATAAAATTAAATAGTTTTCTATAACCTAATTTTTTTTTTGGTATGTTAACTATTTGCCCGCGGCAAGGAAAGAATATGTACAAAATAATAGAGAAAAGATGAATAAAGTAACGGCAACTGCGTTGCCTTTGCTTGGTTTAGAATTTCATATTGTTGGAAAACGAAGCCCCTACTGGGCCTACACCGGAGGTTGTTGGCTATGAATATGCCGGAGTGGGAACACGGCAATTAGCAACCGGCATCTATGGCTGTTTTCAAAAAAATTCCCTCATGGCTAGGGTTTGATTCGCCTTGCTGTATTCTAAAACAAGCGTATGTGATGCCAAAAAAAAGGCCATTCGAGTTAATCACAAGCCAGGGAAGAATGAAATAAGCCCCTGATGCTGGACCAGGGTAGTCGAAGCTCCGATTTGCGCACGCCTGGGTCAGCCCAGGTTGTGCGTTGGCCCCCATTTAATTAGGAAAACCTCGTAAAAGTTCCAACTTACCAGGACAGTCTCAGCTAGATCCTCGACGTGTTAATAAATTCTTAATTATATATCCTTCCAACGGTTTCAGTTCATGAAATTATTAAATACTGAAGAAAAAATAAAAACGTGTCCACGTCATCTAAATAATGTAATCAAAATAAGGTTGGTTTTTGTTTGTTAAAAAGTCAATCCAAATTCATTTCATTCAGTGACAGAAAAAAATTGAACTTCATTTAGAGAGAGAGAATTTGACAAAGTTTACAATTTTACATGTAAAAAATTAATTAAAAAAATTTATAAGAAACTGAATTGTATTTATTATAAATACAATGAAAAAAAAACTTTATATTAAAACAGAGACCAGGTTCCTAGCTCCCAGCACCCCGGCCAGCCCAGCCCATTTACATGGACGTATATTTTTTCTTTTTTTTTTTACTTGGAACGGTGTCGGAGTAAATATTATTTTTTTAAATAGTTTTTTACTTGAAAATTAAAACAATTTAAAAATACTAAAATTATTAATTTAAAATTAAAAAAACCATTTAGAAAAAAAAACAAATTTAATCTTTTTACCAGAAAGTAAAACTTCTTGGTGCGGGGCCGTGTGGATAAGCTCATTATTGATATTGATATCGATACTTTGTTTCCACGAAAGCCAAAGCTATGCCCGTTTGGAGAATCACAATTTTTGCTTTTTCTTTAAGCTCATGTGGCTTTTCATTCAAAAGCAAAATTCTAAAGTGTATGGTTACAATTAGAAGTCAATAACATAGCATTCTATGCATGTATGGTGTTACAGTTACTTTTTTTCAAGTAATTTTTTAAAAATTAATTTATTTTTACTTTTTATCATTAAATTAATATATTTTTGATGTTTTTAAATGATTTTGATGTGCTAATATCAAAAATAAATTTTAAAAAATAAAAAAAATTATTTTAATATAATTTCAAGTGAAAAACAACATTTACCACACTCCAAAACATCCTTATTTATAGCTTTTGAATTTCAGCTTTTAATATAAGTGTTACTTATCTTTATTAATTGTCTTAAATACATTTATTAAAATAAATTAAGATTGGTTTGATGGATGAGGATAAAGATTATGTGGAAATACAAATTAATATTGATGGTTGTGGTGATGAAAGAGGAGATGCAATATGTAAAAAGTGTAGATGAGATGTTTATCGGAAGCGAAGGACAAGGAGATGCTTCTTTGCTCTTATTATGGAGGTCAAAGCAATCGTAAATTAAACTAAAATATTAATATTACAACTTTACCATTAAACTAAAATGCCCTAGACACCATGGCTACCTTTCTTCTCCCTTTTCCTTTTCAATTTTCAGTCTCCAACATAAATTTTGACCCATCACTGCACAAAATGAAACAAACCCAGCAATCCAAGCTTCAAGATTTAGAAAACCCAAAACCCAGAATTCCCATCATCCAAAATGGATCCAAAGCAAACTCTTTCTGGATGCTAGTCCTGTACTTTGACCCACCGCCACCTGGCATATCCTTACCACCTTCAAAACTAACAAACATCGAGGCCTCCATTTTTATGGCAGTGTAGATCCCACACTTCTTGAGCAGCAAATGCAATGGCACACCACGCCACACTGAAGCAGACAACCCTGCAACACCTCGGTTGAACCCAATTGTCTGTTTCACCATGTTTTGCTCCTAGCGTCTGTTACCTTCAACTTCCTGCTGGAAAGAATCACATGAGTTGCTTTTAGGCATGTGCTTGAGGGCTACTACTTGTTCACTAGGTAGAACGCCTTTATAAACTTGCCCTACGCTTCCTTTCTCCTTTAAAATCTAAAAACACAATAAACCCATGATTTTCTTTCAGCCCACATTCACTATAAACACACTAAACAAATCAAACCCATCAATACAAGATCAAAATTGTAAAAAATCCATAATGGAAAAAAAAAAAAGTGAAAAGTTTGACACTTGCCTTTGATTTTTCGCTCAATGTCAGGACACTCTTGGCGTAGCTTTCTCTGCCAATAATCCCTTAATTGCTGTTGTGCGTTTGGTTTCAGTTTTAACATGCTCTTGAATTTATCCATATCTCTCTCTCAAGCTCTCAACTTTAACAGAAAAACAATCACTCTGGGTTTTGATGGTTATTCATTTAAGTTAATGATTCTTAAATATGTGTATTAGTATTGTACTTGGTAAATTTGTTTTTTTTCTTCATTTGAATTTTTAAATTGATTAAAATGGAAAATGTCATTTTTTTAAAATATAGAGACAAATTAAAATTATAATCAAACAATAAGAGGTTGAACGTAGTTTTCTTTTTTTAAAAGTATTTAAGTTTAACAATAATATATATTGAAGATAAAATAAATTTTTTATATTTTATTTTGTTTTATTTACTATCAACCAAATAAAATATAAAAACAGTTATTCTATCTTGTACATCATTATTGGAGATAATTATGTCTCTTTCCTGTTTTTTTAACTTTTCTGTTCTAATTGCCTCTATCTTTTCTGTTCTGAAACAATAACCATACACTATTTAAAAAATCATTTGATGATATAATTGTTTTTTTTTATGGATAAATAAACTAGTTACATTTTTTCCAGCAATTAAACTGTTAAAAACATAGTATATTTATAAAATTTAATTTGGTCTATCATATTATAACGATGATTTGCTAATCTAGAGCCTAATTAAGTTAGGTTTTACTTTAAATTTATTTTTTTTTATCAAAACAATATTATTTTAAAAAAAAACATAGTTTGAGAAGAACTATCAATCCGTGAGTCAACCAACCTAAGACACTGCTTGAAATTGCGTTCTAAATGACGTTTCATAAAAATTTTATTTTTTTATATTTTTAAATTATTTTGATATGCTGATATTAAAAATAATTTTTTAAAAAATAATAAAAATATATTATTTTGATATATTTTTAAATAAAAATCTCTTTAAAAAACATTATAACCATGCTACATAAACCCTCAAATCTTGAGCCAAGTCAACCGCGAGTTTGTTCTTGTAACTATGTATAAAAAAAGGTACTAATGTTCTGGATTATAGCCGGCAGCTAAAACTCAGTTAAACACAGAAAAGAGAATTGGAAAAAAGCCATAGACTTAGCTTCAAATGGAGGGCATGGGCGTATAAAAAAAATGGTGTGTAAGAAAATGGAACTTGTATGCATCGGCGCTCTTTATACACTATATACATAGAAGTAGTACTTAATTTCTACAGCATACCTCGGCGCTCTTGATGCACTAAATACAGAAGCAGTACAGAATTTCCACAACATATTCAAAGTTATATCAATCTCCTTATTTTGATTACTTCCAAACCCATTTTACTCTTCCTTGATAGTAAATAAATTCTTTGCATATTCGGATGATACCGAACCTTCATCTCCAACGACAACACGAGCACGAAACCTGCCATCTAAGCATTCTTGGAGGATCATGCTACCAAGCTCTGAGTTGCCTTCGCTCAAATCCGCTTGTGTCATCAACTCCTTTAGTTGCGTTGTTGTCATCCGGACCTTGATTCTTAAGCTGCTTGATGATGGGGTAATGAGGTTGCTTTTAACATCCTCGCTGTCTTGGTCAACTGAGAGCACCGCCTGGTAAATCCTCGCAAACCAATTCCCCATTATTGGTTTGATCTCTCCTTCTAAGCTCGAGCTTCTTTGTCTCTCTTAGATTTGGAATCCTTAAGATCAGCTTGGGTATAATTATTGCTGGAGGGAGATTTCTGGTTGAGGGAAATTAAGCCTAAGGTCGCATTAAATAGTTATGGCCCATGAGCCTAACGTTGGCAGCCGTATTCAGTCAGAAACAACAGAAATTGAAAATGTCACATCTGTGGTTCTTATTAGTCGACCATGCATTAGCCACACGACTGCGATACTCAACTGTTTGGTTAAAGTCTATATGGACATGATGCCGATAAAACTCGTGCAAGACATAGGATAGATAGTAACAACAATATCTGCATCGCGAAAACTCTCTGACAATTGACGATGATGGTAAAATTAAATCAACTTCATCATGATATTCCTTTACTAACAAAATTAGGGTATAAACAGGGTAATGTCAGAGGTATGTAAAATGGAAATAACTTCTGTCCAGTCAAAATGCATAATTCATTCAGCAAAGGGAGAAACCAACTTTGAATGTTTTTCTAGTACGTACGTTCGTGGTTTTAAAATTTCCATCCGTTCAAATTTCTCCTGCTAAAAACGGCCACCGGCGTTTCTAATACGTAACAGCCAGAAATAACGATCTCATGGTCTGTTCATGAAGATCTTAAGGTTTTTTTTTTTTTTTTTAAATAATACTAGATGCCTGGTTGCGCTGCGCTGCGCTGCGCTGCATGTTGGAGCAAAATTTCTTTGGAAGTAAAAAAAATATCCAACTGACGAGGAGTTATTTTCATTCTCATTAAATATAGCTCAATGAGTCAAACTTTAAAATTACTCACTCGACACTTTACTTAATCTAAGGTTTAAATTAATTATGTGAATTGACTTACTATAAATTCTGACGTTACAGGTTCAAAAAAAAAAAAAACAGTAATGAATAATAAAAACAAAAAATCAAGCACATCAACTTGTATAATCAATACAAAAGTAAGTAAAATTTCAACATAACATCTTTTTTTAATATTGAGATGAGAATATATTGAATCAATTTATATTAACATGGATTAACTAATCAAACTCATGACTTGAATTATAAATTCAAATGAGTTCAATAATATTTTTTTTAATTTAATTATATGATAAAAAAATATCAATTCAAAATCAACAAGTACTAAATGATAAAATTAAAAAAAATCCAATAAAAATTTATTAAAAACTCAATATTAAATATTAAAAATAAAGGACAAGCTAGGCGTGTGGACTTGAGTGACCCAACACAACAAAGCTTAAAAAAATAAATATAGCCAATGCATTTGGACCATATTTATTTATGTTTCTTTTATAGAAGAAAAAAACAAGCGACGCATCTCTTGCATTTGCTTAGCTCAGAACCCGACTACCATTGTGGTGGCTAACAAATCGTAAGGTTAATTTTTTGAGTTAAAAATCAATTTCTTGACCTATCAAAAATACTCATAATAAATACCATAAAATCTTCCTAAACCATATATTAATCTCAAAACACTTTAAAATTACTCAAGAAAACTAAAATCAATGAAAATCAAAATGAAATTTGATCTTCCTTTTTAAATATGTTTGGAGAAAAAACTCACCACCATTAAACTCTTCTTGTTGAATGAAACCCATTAAGTTTATCATTTTTTGTTTTCATAATTGTGACAACCAGCTAATTTTTTTATTGCCACTTTTTAGCTACTTTTTCTCTTTTCTTTCTGACTCAAGGTCTGGAAAACAAAAAAGAATATTTGAATCAAAATAAAATTATCATGAATTTCTGGTTAGTTATATATTTTATTTGTGTTTTACAATTCAATTATATTTCTTTTAATTGGGTAATTTTATAATAATTGCAATATTAATTCCATCTAATTAAACCATTAAATGATATAATTGAAAGAAAAAAGTTTGAAAAAAAAATTAGGAGCTTCACTGTTCCATATATAAGCTTTCCAATATCCTTTAGATGTATTAGGTAACTAGTAATGCCGGTGGCACCTAAAAATTATTGTTTTTATTGAATTTTTTATATTTAGAAAATTATTCTTTTTTTCCTTGAAAAAAGTAAAATTACAGTTTTTTTATGAATAAGTATAACAGCCTCCCAATACAATATAAATCACAAGTAGTTTGATTTTTACTACAAATAAAAATATTTGACACAACTTTTACTTTTATTTTTAAGTGTTTTTTAAAAATGTATTTGACTTAAAAAAACATTAAATTGATGTTTTTTATAATACTTTATGATAGTTTGATGTGATGATGTTTAAAATTAAAAAAATTTATTTTGATGTATTTTTAAACAAAAAACTATTTAAAAAACACATTGTACTCCCAAATATTCAGTTCAAAAGAGAGATAGAAGTATAAAAATAAATACATAACTAAAATAATTTTGAAGTGAATTCTTGTGCTTTTAAAATTAAAAAAACATATGACATATGTTTCCCGAGATACTATTTATTATTTTTTATTTTAAAATATTATTATAAAAAACTTTCCATGAGAGATAAGAAATTCCCCACTAACTAAATGAGAATATAAAATATATATATTACATGGTTAGCAAAAGGTATGAGTTAAATTATAAAAAAAATATTCAATGAAAACAACTTACAGTTTTATATCAAGGCCAAGAACTCAATCTGAAAAACTCTTCAATACTTATTTACGGGAGAAGAAGTTTAGATCTAGCTAGTTGTCACAAGAAAATTCATCATCTATTGATTACATGATTGATATAGATTAGATAGAAAGCAATGGAGAGGGAAAAAAAATCAATACCTTATTAAATTTGAGGAATCGGTCAAAATAAAAGAAGAAGAAGAAGAAGAAGAAGAAGAAGAAGAAGAAGAAAAGAAGGGGTCTGTTGCCTATGGAGGTTTGTGGAAAAGGAAAAAAAACCAAAAAGACAACGCACCCTTTAATTATGCATTGAATACAATCGGAAAAAGGGGAGAAATCTGGAGGTCAAAGTAACAATTAATTCATTGAATTAATTGAAGGTATAGGAGATAGGGAAATTAATTTTTTTTTTAAATTTTAAAGCATGCCCCACAAATATGAGCAGGATAAAAATGAAATCAGATCTTTACTTTAATTATTTTCTAATGAACTTTTTAATTGATTTAAAGTCTACAATATTCTAATACTTTTACTTTATTTATAATTTTATCTGGCTTAGAATACTAGGACACCCCACACAAGGAATTGGCCAAATATCCAAATTTTAATCAAAATCAATCTTTTTATGCACAAATACCTATATAAAATACATCAATTATAAAGATAATAAATCAAGCAATACTTACGAAAGATGGTTTTTTAGTGAAAAATATCATCACTTGTAATCCAATATCTATTATACAAATCCTAGCTATAAACCATTAAAAACAAATGAAGGATCGAACTTAATCATAAAATCAAATGAATGAATTTTGATTTATTAATCAAAGAAGCATCAATATACCATTAATCTATATTATTAGCGAGTACTAATTTGTTACATGGTCACATAAAGAACATGTTTAATGATTTTTTTGGTGCACTACTAACATGTTTAATGTTTTAGACAATTTGTTTTAGCTAGTGAGCTATTAATTTTAATTACTCTGATATCCTAATTTCAATATAAGATAATTAGCTTGTATTTGAGCTAAAATATACGCTAACCACGGTTCTTCGAGATGGAAATTGTTATGCTAAGCGTGGTTCATATCCGCAAAACAACTAAGCGTGGTTCTTCGAAAGATTGCCTGTTGTATTCTCTTTAGAAATCTTTAATTTTTGAATCGAGTGATTGGATTGTTGGGTTTATTTTATAATTAATAAGATTAAAAATTTGACAACGAAAATTACGGCCCTTTAATGTGTCATTTGAGTAATTATGTGTGAGGCCTTTTTGAACTATCTATTAGGGTTTTTTTTTTTTTAAGTTTTCACCTGCTATATGAAATTGTATTTGTCGAAGATTTTAACGATGAAAGTTAATTGAGTAATGGTTCATAGTTACATCCGTTCACCAACCATTTTTTTCCCCTTATACTACCAATTGTTTCAATTTTCTTATAATCTATTTTCCCGTAGATTTCTAATACGTACCCTCAAAACTTGCTGCATCAATTCGATGACTTTGTGGTCAGAATTGCTGTCCAAACCCCAAAACAAAAACCGGGACCATGCTGGCTGCTCTAATTGTCACCAATTCTCATTCCTACGTGCTCTTCTATTTGCAAACAAGTTTTCCTTTTTATGAGAAGTGTCAACAAGTTGCAACAGAACGTGATTGTATTTGCTATCATGATATATAGTTAAAGCGTTAATTAATTTCATGCTTTCCATTGAGCTGAAAATTAATATCTTGGAGTTAAAATTTCGTAAAGAAAGGTTTATAGAATGTTCCTCATGCGGACAATCCTAGTAGATAAAAACTTTTAAAAAGATTTTTTTTAATTAACGTGAATGTCTGGGTTAGCTCGTGCGTACATCGATTAATCCCATGGGCCCTGAACTTAACGACTATATAACTCTCCAGTGGCCATTTATTAGCAACCACAAGACTCGAACCTGAGACCACAGAGAAAGCAAACTCCTTAATCCCTTTAAAAAATTTTTGTTTTACCATGCGGATGTCTCCAATATGTATATAATTAGCTGGTACAAAAGTCTCAAAAAGATAGAAAAAAAAGAAAAAGAAATTTTAAAACGACATCCAAGTTTTGTTTGAATTATTTGAATTCAAAATTTCCTAGAGGAGTTTCATACAAATACTAATTGATCAGTCACAATTGATTGACAGATGATATTTGCATTTTATTTGTTAGGAGGAATGAAGAGAAAGATAGATAAAAAGAAATGGATTAAGTATATTCTTTATTTAGTAAGAAGAACAAGGGTTCAAGAAGGGTTTAGAAGAATCCCTCCTGATCATCCCTTCTCATTTACAGTCTTCAATATTATTCCACTTTTGATGGAGTGATTCATGCATACCTTTTACTTTTTTGTAATTTTCAATGCTTTCGATTTAGATAGATTAACTCTTATCCTTCCATTTTGCTTGATAGTGAAGCAACTAAAAGGGTCAAGGGAAGGATGAATAAGAGGGAAGGAATCAATTATATCTTTCGTTTCATAAAAGGAACAAGGATTCAAGTAGGGATTAGAGGAATTCCTCCAAGCCCTTCTCATTTATAATTTCCAATTATTCCAATTTAAATAGATTGACTCATATTCTTTCATTTCTCTGTGATTTTCAATATTTTTAATTAAGATTTAAATATTGAAATAATTACTCTCATCCCTTTCTTTTCTTGTTAAGATAATAGATCATTCATCCTCCCGTTTATCCCATCCCCATGATAAGCATAATCTAAGTTAATTTTTTTACCTTCAAGCAAAGAATTGCCAAAACCACCAACAAGACTCTTCTAGAACCTCTCAAATATTTGACATAAAAAGCAATCCTCTGGCAACCATTCGGTGGTAGACAGGAGTAATCGGCCAAAGTAGCAGTTGTCACATATTCTAATGCTAAGGATCATTACATAAGCCAAATCAAAGTTGAAAAACATTAAAATGTGTTTAAATTCGCTGTTATAAGGTGCCGATGATTGGCACCGGTGCAACTGCAACTGTTGGGCAATTGAGAAAGGTGATGATTGAAGCAGGCCCATGCAATATATATATATATATATATATATATATATATATTAACATCTAACTTCAAAATTTGAGTAATCTTCGCACCAAACCTTAATCTTCCAACATATCCAACCTACCGTTGTCAAGTGAATAGATGATTATCACATCATTCCATGCCCACTAAAACTGAAATATCGAGCAAATTTATCATAATGAAGTTTTTTTTTCTTTTTTATCATGGCGAGGAAGTTGCTAGGTCATACAGAAGCGTAACCTTTTGAGTTTATAATTGCTGGATGTAACTAAAGTTAAGAATTTCTAGCTAGCTCTGGATTGTGAAGTTAGCAGAAAACAAACGGTCAGGTCACCTCTTATAACTCTGCTTCGACTTCAGCATTACAAAATTAATTCGATGAGAACTTGCTGGCCGTGGCTAGGCTGGAGGACCATACATCTATAAAATGCTAGTTCGGCTCGTGGAACTTTTGCTAAGGCCCAAATATCCTTTATATTAGGACGGTTACAGGACATGTAATCTCATCATAGCTGCAAAAGAAAACTTCAATGCACAATGAGTGCCACCGAAAGATTTTAGCACGCTAAACCTGCCAAATCATTCGTACAATTAAGTGCACGATCCACTAGGGCTTTTCCTAGGCTTAATTCAGTGACCAATGTTTTTGAACATTTTAAAAATATTTGCATTAAAAACTCTACAAAAAAATATTTTAATATATTTTTAAATAAAAAATACTATTAAAAATTATCCTAAACTATAATACCAAATATTCAATAACACGATGATGTAATTTTTCCTGTATCCATTAGTGTGCGTATGCATGGAACATTTAATGCTATTCGATGAGAATCACACGCAATTTTAATTAAAGACTGCCTCGCTCCTCCAATTTGCCCAAAGTATTTCGTTAATTTTTTTATGTACTTATATTGAAATTAAATTACCACGATCGCATAAAAGTGACATAAGAATCCTAGATCCAGAAAAAAAAAAAAACTTTCCATGCATTAATTGGCAACCTTTCTTTTTCCCAAAGATTTATTAATCAGATTCTCCCAGCGAACTCCGTCTTATCTTTGACCTATTTTCTCAAGTACTGCTCGCCGTGAAGACAGAAACTGCTGGTTGTTCCACGGTGGATGGCTAATTATACCAAACATATCCACAAAAAAACTTTACGAGCAGGACAAACCTCCGACCCCATTCCTAAATTTACAAGTCCTCTCTTCTTTTCATGGCTTAAATCTGGGCTCCACAAGGTAAAAGCTATGTGCAAGTCTAATAAAAAGCATGGACGCATTGATGCGGTCATTGACCTTGAACCGTGTATATGATGATCAAGATCGACCCTCCACTATGATAGTCAAACTCTCAAGTATTTTGACCTTCGGATCCTGTACGTTCTTCTTCCTACATTATTTAACAACCAAGGATGATACTTGATCCTCAAAGCACCAGAACAAAACCTTCATGATCAGGAAACGTGGGGCCATCATGATATAGAGATCACAAATTAAGAATGGTGATTTGCTCAGACCAAGCAAAGGATACTTGTGTCGGCTAAACATGGCCCAGGAGAAGAAACCCTCAAGAAACTCCTTAATTACCAACTCATAATTAACCCAATATATGCCCATATCATAGTCTTCTCTTTCCTCCTCCTCCTGCATCGTCACCATTATCAACAACAGCAAGATTGATAAATAATCTCTTACATATAGATACATGGGGAATTGCGTGTTCAAAGGATTTAGCTTAGAAGTAGAAGAAATGATAAAAGTTGTGACAACAAATGGTGGTATCATGGAGTTGTACTCACCCATCACAGCAGAGTGCATAACCAACGAGTTTCCTGGCCACGCCATCTACCGTAGCCGTGACCTCTTCTCTCAACCTCTCTTCCACAATGAAGAACTCCACGGCGGCCAACTCTACTACCTTCTCCCTATAAACACCAGCACTACCTCATTGAACAATACAAACAGCAACAACAGCATAAATTCTTTGTCTTCCTCTACTTCATCATCCAAACTTACGCCTTATCGGATGTCGTTTGATAATCAGAGGATGTTGAAGCGATCATCTACGGAAGCTGAGGTGTTTCCAAGGTATAATAGCACAGGGGTTTGGAAGGTTAAGCTAGTGATATGCCCCGAGCAGTTGGCAGAGATACTGGCACAAGAGACACGAACTGAGGAGTTGATAGAGAGTGTGAGGACTGTTGCTAAGTGTGGAAATGGGGTCTCTTCTTCACTGGCTAACTCGGATCAATCAAGTTTATCTAGTAGCCGGAAAGGATCGTCGGATCAGAAATTCAGTAGGGATATTTAATTCGGGCATATAAATACATGGAGAGATTGCTTTACTCTTTTTTTTTTTTTTAATGTAATTTTTACATTTTTCTTCTTTTAGATTGCACTATTCATTGTGTAGGAATACATGTAGGCTTCCACGATGTTTCTCTTTAATTATTTTTCACTTATTACTATTAGTTTAAATATATTTTAATTGGAGTTATGGAGTGAATATTTTTGTTAAGCTGGTAAGGTCGGGACTAAAAAAGAAAGGATTGAGAAGAATAAAATTTTGGCACACCGCATAATTAATTACCTTGTGATTTTAGCTACCCAACAACTTCAGGTGCCATATAATCATCATCAT